>Ga0196972_1000034_pt1 | contig 132845 bp, 138 predicted proteins | sample S1v_2013CmetaG_FD_148618 | JGI IMG/M metagenome (GOLD analysis project Ga0196972, IMG submission 148618) | Soil microbial communities from Anza Borrego desert, Southern California, United States - S1+v_20-13C | ecosystem: Environmental > Terrestrial > Soil > Desert | place: USA: California...
TCGGCCGACGGCGTGCGGGGTGTTGTGTTCACCAACACGTTCCGGTTCGTCTTCCCGCGTTTGACGCGGGCTTCTGCGCCTCTGCGATACCTCCGCCTTCCGCCACGTCTGCCGCGCCGGAGGCTTCGGCCTTTTCCGCTCGCATTCCGAAGCGCCCAGCCTTGGCGCGTCGGCGGAAAAGCATCAGCGCTTCACGCTCTCTCGCATCGCTTCACGTCAGCTCGAACAGGGTACCGACTGCTCTCCGGTGTGAAACGATGCAGGCATTATACGCCCGGTCAGAGAGGGGGCGGATAGATTTTTTTGAATTGCATTTAGGATCAACGATGTCGGCGCCCGTATGCCGGGGATTGAGTGGCCGGTTTCGCGCCTAGGCCGTCTTCGGCGGCGGCATCTGGTCGGGCGGCGGATCGTCGATCTCTTCGGGCGGACGTTTGTCCGGCGGCGTCGTCGGCACCGGCTGGTCCTTGCGGTGATCGACCGGATCGGGCTCGTGCTCTTGCATGGGCGTGCAACGCGCAAGGCGCCGGATGGCTCCCCCGCCCGCCGCATTTACGCTTCGCATGGGACGCGAACCGCGCCGGCGCGGCGATCCCGCAGACACGCGCATCAACCTTAATTCCCGCGCCAAACGCGCATTTCGGCGCGTTGCTTGCCCCAATACGGCGCACGCGCAGCGCGCGAAATGCGCTCGCCTGGCTGGCATGGGCGTTGCAGCCGGCGGGTTAACGCCCGCGATCCGCGGGTGCGCGGGAGTTTACGATGTACTTCGATCAAGAGGACGATGAGCGCGATCCGTTCGCGGCGTTCGGCGATCTCGACGCCACCAATCACGGCTTCGCCAATGACGATCTCGACGCCACGGTGCAGCAGCCGGCGGTGGTCGAGCCCGAAACGCAAACCAAGGTGAAAACCGGCTTCTCGTGGGCCGGCTTCATGGGCGGCGCCGCCGCTCTGGTGTGGGTCGCCGGCGCAATCGGCGGGCCGCTCTCCTATTTCGGCGTCGACGCCATCATGACCATGGATCCGGCGATGCAGGCCGGCCTCGTCGCGCTAGCGATCGGCCCGGCGCTGCTGTTCTGGGTCACCGCCTCGGCCGCGGGCGAAGCGCTGAAGACGCGCCGCATCGCGACGCAGCTGACGCAGAAGATCGCGCACGAAAACCGCTTCCCGACCGAAGCGGCCGAAACCCACGCCCAGCGCCTCAGCGAAACGGTGAAGACCGAGATCGAGTCGCTCAACGACGCCGTCGCCTCGGCGATGGACCGTCTGGCCGAACTCGAACGCGCCGCCCAGCGCAACGCCGCCTTGATCGGCGAAGCGGTCGCCGCCTCACGCGAGAGCGCCGAGACCATGACGCAGGCGCTGAAGACCGAGCGCGACGCGATCATCGAACTCAACAGCGATCTGCGCGGTCAGACCGACACGATCGCACACTCGATCGGCCGTCAGGTCCGCCTGATGCGCGAAGCCTCGAAGATGGTGAAGACGGAAGTCGTCGCCGCCGAAGACGCGCTGGAATCGCATCTCGCCGCCTTCACGGCTTCGGCCACGGTGATGGGCGAGCGCACCGCGCACTTCCACATCGTCGCCGACAAAGCCGCGGCCGCGACGACGCAGCTCAACGGCTCGATGACGGAAATGCTGAGCGGCCTCGCCGAAGCCACGCGCCTCACCGAGACGGCGAAGAAGTCGACGGCCGAAGCGGTGCTCGCCGCCAACGAAACCGCCGGCGCCGTGCGTGAGACGACCCGCGCCGCCGTGTTCGAGGCCAAGCGCGCAGCGCAGCTGATCCGCGCCGAAACTGTCGCCATGCAGGAAGCGGCCAACGACACTTTGGCCAAGCTGCAGGACGCGGCGAACGCGGCGCGTGAAGCCTCGGTCGAAAGCGAAGCCGCGGCCGATCGCTACACCGCGCAGATCGAGAAGCGCCTCGGCGCGCTCGCCTCGGCGGCCGGCGGCAAGAAGGCCGCCGCGCCGCAGCGCCCGGTCGAACGCGCCATCGAGCGTACGGTCGAGCGCAAGCCACAGCCGGTCGCCGTCGAAGATGAAGTGACGACGCTGCACGCTGCGGCTCGCGCCGCCGTCGCGCGCGGCGCCGCGCCGCAAGCGGAGGTGGAGACGCAAACCAAGCGCGTGTTCAAGGGCTTCGGCTCGTGGGGCAACTTCATGCCGCCGGCGCCGCGCGACGAAGAAGCCCCCGTCGCCGCCAACGAAGACGGCTTCGCACTCGCCTCGTTCGGCAACCCTGATGACGAACTGAAGGCCGGCGCCATCAATCTGGTGCTCAATTCGGGCGTCGATATCGACGACGTGCTGCAGCCGCTCGACCTCGAGCGCATCGCCCGCTCATCGCGTGAAGGCGCCAGCGCGCGCCGCCGCGCGGTGGTGGACGCGGCGCCCGGCGCGGTGGGCCGCATCGCCCGTCACGTCAAGCGCAGCACCACGGCGCAAGAACTGGCCAGCCAGTTCCGCTCTCGTCCGGATCTCGCCAAGAGCGAGAAGAAGGGTGAAGGCTCGGAGCTGGTCCGCGCCTACCTGCTGATCGACGCGGCGCTCGCCTCGTAATCAGCCGGGTGACACACACGCACACGAAGCGGGTCGAACAACTCCCTCAGACCTAGCCGTGCGTGTGTGTCACCGCTCGGCGGACGCCATCGCTTCCGCCGCCGCTTCAGCCGCAAACTCCCCAATGCGCGCGCTGCCTTCCCGGGCGGCGCGCGCAAGCGCATCGGCGGCCATCTGCGACGAACGGCTCGACACCGGCGCCTCTGTCGAAATGATCCGTGAGGCGACAATCTGACGGCCGCGCTGCACCAGCCGCACGTCGGCGACGAAGCGCGCGGTCATGCTCTCTTCCTGCACTTCGAAATCGAGCACTTCCCAGCGGATCTGATAGTCCGCCTGCGCTTCGCCGGCGCGAACCGCAGCGCGAAAACGGCCCTGGCGCACCAGCGTCTCCACCAAGGTCTGCTGCAGCGCGTCAGCGGCGCGCGAGGACCATTGCGTCTGATCGACGTAGGCGATGCTGTCGCCGGTGCGCCAGATCAGGTCGCCGCCGAGTATGGCGCGCTCGCCCGTGGGCTCCGCAACCGAGATCACCGCGTCGATCGGCGCGCCCTGCAGCGGCGCAACGTTCTGCGCCTCGAGCACGAACGTGCGCGGCGGCGGCGGCGGCTTCGGCAGCAGCGAGATGCAGCCGCCAAGCAGCGTCAGAGAGGCAAGCAGCACAGCGCGCATCATGGCTCGAGCTCCACAGTCGGCCGCGGCGCGCGCGGCGTAAGCAAGGACGGATTCTCTTCGAGATTGGTCGCAACGCGGTTGATCGAGCTTGCCGCGCGGCGAATCTCTTCGGCCGCAAGCGTGAGCTCCGGCAGCGTCTCGCCCGAGGCGACGCCGGCGGCGTCATTGATCTCTCCGATGACCTGATCGAGTTCGGCCAAATCTCTTTGCATCTGCCGCGCGAGCACGGTGACTTCGCGCGCCGCCGCGCCGGATTCGTTGATCACCGAGTCCTGCGCCGCCAAACGCTGCGACACCTCCTCCAGATTTTCCACGATGCGGGTGACGCGGGCGATGTTCTCGTCAGTCAGAAGATCGCGCACCGCCGCCATGGCTTCGCTGGCGCGTAGCGCGATGTCTTCCGAGCGCTCGACCAGGATGTCGATCTGACTGCCACGGCCCGGAATGCGCGGGGGCGGACCGCCGAATCCGGCGCGGAGCAGCTGCGCTTCGGCGCTGCCGGGCGAGAGCTGGATCAGCGTGACGCCGGTGAGGCCGATCGGCTCGAGTTGCGCTTCGCTATCGGTCTTGACCGGCACGTCGCTGGAGACGCGGATGCGGGCGATGACGCGGTTGGTGTTATCGGGATCGATCCGCAGCGTATCGACTTCACCGACCTTGATGCCGTTGAAGCGGACCTCGCCGCCTTCGGTGAGGCCGCGCACCGGATCGTCGAACACGACGTCATAGACGTTGTAGCCGCGATTGAACTGACCGCCCGTGATCCACATCGCGAACAGCATGATCAGCACCGCGCCGATGACGGTGGCCGCGCCGATCAGGACGTAATTGGCCTTCGTTTCCATGGCTCTACCTTTCCGCCGCGCCGCGCCCGGCTGCGCGGCCGCGCGGTCCTGAGAAGTATTCCTTCACCCAGCCCGTGGCATCGGCTTCGATCTCCGGGATCGTGCCGATGGCGGCGACCTTGCCGGCGTAAAGCACGGCGACGCGGTCGCAAATGGCGTGGAGCGTGTCGAGATCGTGCGTGACGAGAAACACCGTGAGGCCAAGCGAGCGGGCGAGGTCGCGGGTCATCTCGTCGAAGTTCGCCGCCGAAATCGGGTCCAGGCCGGCCGTCGGTTCGTCCAGGAAGAGCAGCTCCGGATCGAGCGCGATCGCCCGCGCCACGGCCGCGCGTTTGCGCATGCCGCCGGAAATCTGCGCCGGCTTCTTGTGGTGCGCGTCCGCATCGAGACCGGCCATCGAAAGCTTCAGAGCCGCAATCTCCGAGCGCAGAACATGCGAGAGCTCGGTGTGCTCGCGCAGCGGCGCTTCCACGTTCTCGAGCACAGTCAAGTTCGAGAACAGCGCGCCGTCCTGAAACATCACCCCTCGCCGCGGTTCGAGATCGTGCTCCTCGAAATAGGGAAAGCTGATCTCTCCGGCCGTCACCGCCTGCAGATCGACGATCTCGCGCAGCAACACCGATTTGCCGGTGCCGGAGGGGCCGACGACGCCGAGAATTTCGCCGCGGCGTACGTCGAGGTCGAGCCCGTCATGGACGGTCTGCTCGCCGAAGCGGGTGACGATACCGCGGACGCGGATGGCGATCTCCTCGCTCACCAGCCCATCTCCAGGTACCAGAGCGCGAACAGCGCATCGATCGTGATCACCATGAAGATGGCCTGCACCACCGATGTGGTGACGCGCTTGCCGAGCGAGCCGACATCGCCGCCGACCGACAGCCCCTGCTTGCAGCCGATGATGGCGAGCACGAGCGCGAACACCGGCGCCTTGGCGAAGCCGACCCAGAAATGCTGCGCCGGCACGACTTCGGAAACACGGGCGAAGAACATGGCCGGGCTGATGTCGAGTTCGACCCAGCAGACGAGCAAGCCGCCGAAGATGCCGGACATCATCGCGCCGAAGGTGAGGATCGGCGTCATCACCAGCATGGCGATGATCCGCGGCGCGACCAGAGCGTCCATCGGATCGATGCCAATGACGCGCATGGCGTCGATTTCCTGGCGCATCTTCATCGCGCCGATCTCGGCGGTGAAGGCGCTGTTGGTGCGCCCGGCGAGGATGACGGCGGTGATGACGACACCAAACTCGCGCAGCACAGAGAACGCCACCAGTTCGACGGTGAACACCGAGGCGCCGAAATCGCCGAGGATGCGGGCGCCGAGATAGGCCACCACCATGCCGATGAAGAACGAGAGCAGCAGCACGATCGGCAGCGCGTTGAGGCCGGCGGTTTCCATCACATGCACGATGGAAGTCCAGCGGATGCGGCGCGGCACGGCGACGAGGCGCGCCAGCACGACGAGGGACTCGCCATAAAAGCCGACCGTTTCGATCACTTCTTCGCCGATAGTTGCGACCGCGCGGCCGACGCGGTCGAGCGCGCCGACAATCCCGGCGAGTCGCGCCGGCTGCTCGCCGGGCGGCGCGTAGGCTTTGCGCGCCGCTTGCAGCAGCCGCACCGCATTGGCGTGCTGGCCGCGGATGGCGATCCGGGTCTGCTCGCCGGCGGGGCTGTCGCGGAAGGTGCGGTCGACGAGATAGGCGCCGGCGACGTCGAAGCGGCCGAGCTGGCTCACATCGACCGCCGCGCCCGGCTTCAGGCGCTGGGCGAGCGCCGACAGCTGCGCTTCGAGGCTGGCGATGGTGTCCACCGTCCAGTCCCCGCGCAGCGCCAAAACGGGCGCGCGCTCATCCTCGCGGAAGTCGAAGGCGGCCTCGGCGGCCATGTGCGGGCGATCCCCTTTTATGGTCGAGCTTTTCTGCCCCTCAACCGATAAGGGCTAACAGAAAACATTCGCCAAAGATGCCAAACGCGCGTCTCGGGCGATGTTCCCGCGTCAGGGGAGATTTCTTAACCGTGTGTTGCTCGCCCGGCGTGCGGCGCCGGTTTCAGCAGCAAAACCGCGAGGGCGCCGCCGGCGGCCGCCATCGCCGCCATGGCCCAATAGCCGCGCGCGCCGCCATGGTCGTAAAGATAGCCTGAAAGCAAAGTCGAACCGCCCATCAGCACGCCGGCGGAGATCGCGGCGTAGAGCGTTTGCGCCATGGTCGCGGCGTCGTCGGGCGCTTCCCGGTAGATGAGCCGCATCGCCCCGATGTGCGAGGCGGCAAAGCTCAGCGCATGCAGCGCCTGCAGCGGCCACAACACGAACCCGACCGGGGCGAAGCCCATCGCCAGCCAGCGCGCGACGGCGCCGCCGGCGCCCAGCATAATCAAAGCTTCCGGACTCACGCGCCGTTCGACGGACGGCAGGCTGAAGAGAAAGCCGATCTCGATGGCGACACCGAACGCCCACAGCACGCCGACCATCTCCGGCGACAGCCCCTGCCCGCGCCAGACGAGAGTCGAGAAGCCGTAATAGAAGCCGTGCGCACTCTGGATCAGCCCGCAAGCGACGATCAGGACGATGAAGCGGCGGTTGCGGAGAAGATCGCCGAGCGCCCCGGTTCGCGCCTCGTGCGTGCGCACCAAGGGCGGATCGCGCTTCAGGCCGAGCCATGACGTCGCCGCCACGAGCGTCAGCCCGCACAGCACCCACACGACGACCGCGCCCAAGCCGAAACGGGAGATCAGCGCCCCGCCCGCGACGTTGGCGACGATGAACGCGGCCGAGCCGATGCCGCGGGCGACGCCGTAACTGAGCTTGCCCTCCGCGGTGGCCCGCAAAGTCGCTGCTTCGATCAGCGGATTGAGCGCCTGCGTCAGCGACAGCGCGACGAAGCCGAACGCCAAGAGCTGCCAAAAGCCGTCGGCGATGAAGAAGAACGCGGCGTAGGCCGCGAGCGCCGCGACGGACACGAGTTTCAGCGGCGCGCCGCGATCATTGGTCCCGTCCGCCCAGTAGGCGATCGCGGTGCCGGTGAGGATGCGCGCGAACTGCGCCAGCGACAGCACCGCGCCGATCTCGGCGCCCGAAAGCGCGCGCTCGACCTCGAGCCAGCGCGGCAGGAACACGAGGATGACGCCAGTGGTGCCGAACAGCGCCGACATCACCATCGTCACGCGCGCGGCGCGGGAGGCAAGGACAGGTTCGGAATCGGCGCTCACGGCGCCCCGCGCCTAGCATCCTCTCGCGCTCTAAGGGAGGGGAATTGATTCCGCGCCTTGCCCGAACCGCGCTGGCCCCGTAACCAAGCAGCATGTACGGCCACACTCCCCCGCACCGTCGCGACCTCTACCCCGCACTCGAAGCGTCACAGACCGAGATGCTGAAGGTGTCGGACCTGCACACGCTCTATGTGGAGCAGAGCGGCAATCCGCGCGGGCGCCCCGCCATCGCGCTGCACGGCGGCCCGGGCGGCGGATTGTCGCCCGAGATGCGCCGCTTCTTCGATCCGCAGCGTTACCGCATCGTGATGATGGATCAGCGCGGTTGCGGCCGCTCGATGCCGCACGCGGAGCTGCGTGAGAACACGACTTGGGATCTGGTTGCCGACATCGAGCGCGTTCGCGAACGCTACGGCATCGACAAATGGCTGGTGTTCGGCGGCTCATGGGGCTCGACGCTCGCCCTCGCTTACGCCGCCAAGCATCCCGAGCGCGTCTCAGGACTGGTGTTGCGCGGCATCTTCACGCTGCGCAAGAGCGAGATCGACTGGTTCTATCAGGAAGGCGCGAGCCACATCTTCCCCGACGCGTTCGCCCGCTACGCCGCGGCGATCCCGCCGGAGGAGCGCGGCGATTTTCTCGCGGCGTACCACAAGCGGCTCGTCTCGAACGATTGGGAGACGCGCCTCAAGGCGGCGCGCGCGTGGGCGCGTTGGGAGGGCGAGACGATCTCGATCGCCGGACCGAGCGCGTTACCATCTCGCTTCAACGAAGATCGCTTCGTCGAAGCCTTCGCGCGGATCGAGAACCACTACTTCGTCAATGACGGCTTCTTCGAATACGACGGCTGGCTGTTGGACCAGGCGCCGCGGCTCAGGCACATCCCCTGCCGCATCGCCCACGGCCGCTACGACATGTGCACGCCGCTGACGACAGCCTGGGAGCTGAAACAACGCTGGCCGGAGGCGGAGCTGGAGATCGTGCACGACGCGGGACATAGCTCGCTGGAGCCGGGAATCGTCGACGCGCTGGTGCGGGCGACAGATTGGATGGCGGATAAGGCGAAGTGGTAGCGTCCCTCGCCCCGCGCAACGCGCGGGGGAGGGTGGCGGCGAAGCCGCCGGGAGGGTGAAGCATCCTCCTGAAGTCGAGCGAGCTCGGCGGCTACGCCAAACGCAAAGCGTAGCCGAGAAGCTTCTCTGGCAGCGCGTTCGCAAAAATCAGCTGAACGGCTGGGGCTTTCGCCGCCAATCGCCGGTGGCGGGCTTCGTTGTCGACTTCGTGAGTCACAAGCCAGCGATCGTTGTGGAGGTCGATGGTCCTCGCCATGATGATCAAGAGCAGAAAATCTTCGATGCGAACCGCACGCGCGTGATTGAAGCTCAGGGCTTCTTAGTGCTCCGCGAAGGAGCGGGTGGTGCGCGACGCAATTGAGCATGTCTTAGCGTGGATTTCAGAGGTAGGCGCGCTGGTGCTTGCAAAGCAGTGCGTGCCTTTGGCGTTGAGGCGGATGGACACTGTCCCCCTCCCCTAGCCCCTCCCCCGCGCTTTGCGCGGGGCGAGGGGAATCTCTACCACAGCCACCCTCTCGCGCCGTGCTGATCGCGGTGTAAGTCGATCGACAGCACGATCGCGTACCCCGCCAGCAGCGTGAACATAGCCGTGCCGCCAAAGCTGATGATCGGCAGCGGGATGCCCACTACCGGCACCAGGCCGATCACCATCGCGGTGTTGATGAAGACGTAGCAGGCGAGTGTTGCGGCGACGCCGGCGGCGGCGAGCTTGCCGAACAACGAGCGTGCGCGCAGCGCCACCTGCATCGTCAACGCCATGAGGGCGCCGAACAGGCCGAGCACGAGCACGCCGCCGAGAAGGCCGAATTCCTCGACGATCATCGTGAAGATGAAGTCGGTGTGCTTTTCCGGCAGGAAGTCGAGCTGGCTCTGCGTGCCCTGCAAGTAGCCGCGGCCGAACAGACCGGCCGAGCCGATGGCGATCTTCGATTGCAGCACGTGATAACCCGCGCCGAGCGGATCGTCGGTGATGCCGAGGAAGACGTTGACACGGTCGCGCTGATAATCGTGCAGCACGCTCGTATAGGCGAAGATGGCGCCGCCCACGGCAACGATCGCGCCCGCGGCGATGATGCGCCAAAGCAGCCCGCCCAGGAACATGATGCAGACGCCGGCGAACAGGATCATCAGCGCGGTGCCGAGGTCGGGCTGGTGCATGACGAGCGCGACGGGCGCGACGATCATCAGGAACGGCGGCACGATCCAGAGCACGGTGCCGGTGCGGCGGGCGTCGAGCTGGTGATAATAGCGCGCCAGCGCCAGCACGATGCCGACCTTCATGATCTCCGACGGCTGCAGCGACACCGGCCCCAGATCGAGCCAGCGTTGGGCGCCCATGCGCGTCTCGCCGACGAGTTCGACGCCGACCAACAGCAGCAGCGCCAAGCCGTAGAGCGGATAGGCGATCGCAAGCCAGAAGCGCGCGTCGAGGAACATCGCCGCGATGATGACGACGCTCATCATCGCCGCGAAGCGGATGCCGTGGGTGAGCGGCATGTCAGTCCAGGCGCCCGAGGACACCGAGAAGTGCATCAGCACGCCGACGAAGGCGAGCGCGATCAGGATCGTGATGATGCCCCAGTTCAGCTTGGCGAACCGGTCGAACAACGTGTTCGGGCCGTGCGTGGCGGCGATGGTCATGCGCTGCGCCCCATGTTCTGTTCGAGCTGCGCCAGCTGGGCCGGCGCGCGCTGCGAAGGATCGCGCACGAGCGTCGCCTTCATGATCTCGCGCGCGATCGGGCCTGCAACCGACGAGCCGGCGCCGCCGTGCTCGACGATGACGGCGCAAGCGTAGCGCGGCTCATGCCAGGGGCCGAAGCAGCAGAAGAGCGCGTGATCGCGGTACTTCCATTCGATAGTGGAGTAGTGGCGCCCGCGGTTGCCGCCGAGCGCGCGCACCTGCGCGGTGCCGGTCTTGCCGGCGATCTGCACCGGTTGCCAGCCGCGCGTCTCCGGCGTCGCCGGCGTCGCCGCGCCCGTCTCGGGGTGGCGCACGAGTTCAAGCCGCCCGGCGCTGTTGGCGGTGCCGCCAGGTTCGTTGCAGACGCCGTACATGCCATCGCGCACGCGCGCGAGGTGTTCGGATTCGATGCCGCTCATGTGCGGCGGCCGGGGCGGCTCGCCGACGCCCGGCGCCTCACGGACGAGCCGCGGATTGACGGCGTAGCCGTTGTTGCCGAGCCGCGCGGCCATGACTGCAAGCTGCAGCGGCGTCACGCCCATCGCGCCCTGGCCGATGCCGTAATTGACGGTGAGGCCGCCGGTCCAGCCTTCGTTGCGGTTGGCGCGCCACCAGGTCGGATCGGGGATGAGTCCGTCGCGAATGTTGGGCACGTTGATATCGAAGTGCTGACCGAGGCCGAACTGGCGCGCGACCGCGGCGATGCGCTCGGGACCGGCGCGCAAGGCGGCTTGATAGAAATACACGTCGCACGAGTGCTTGATGGCGCCGTGCAGATCGACGCTGCCGTGGCGGCTCCAGCAGTGCCACGTGCGCCCGCCGTAATAGAAGCCGCCGCCGCACGAGGTGCGCCAATTGTCTTCGAGCCCCGCCTGCTTAGCGGCGATGCCGACGATCATCTTGAACGTCGAGCCCGGCGGGTAAACGCCGGTGACGGACTTGTGGTAGAGGGGCTTGCGTTCGTTGAGATTGTAGGCGTCGAAGTCGGCTTGGCCGATGCCGTTGACGAAGAGGTTCGGATCGAAGCCCGGCGCCGACGCCATCACCAAGAGATCGCCGGTGTGAATGTCCATGACGACGGCCGAGCCCGACTGCTCGCCGAAATTCTGCATCGCGGTGCGCTGCAGTTCGTGGTCGAGCGTCAGCACCAGGCCCGAACCGCGCTTTGGCTCGCGGCGCTCGCTCTCGTCCTCGCCCTGCTCCACGCCGCGCGCATTGACGATGACTTTGCGCCAGCCCGCTTCGCCGTGCAGGACGCCCTCCATCGACGCTTCCAAGCCGGCCTTGCCGACGCGAACGTGCGGGTTGCGCAGATAGACGGCGCGCGCTTCGCCTTCTTCCGGGTTCTCGAGCGCCCGATCGATGTCGCGCTGCGTCGGCTTCTGCACGTAGCCGATCGGGTGGCCGTAGACGACGTCGTACGGATAGGCGCGCACATCGACGGGTTGTGCGACCACGCCGCGTAGCTCAGGTAAGCGCACGTTGATGGCGTTGAACTCTTCCCAGGTCAGCCCTTCCTTGATCGGCACGGGCTCGTAACGCTGCCCGCCGCGCACCTTGATGGCTGCGCGCCGCGCCCATTCGGCGTCATGGCCGAGAATTTGCGCGACGCGGCCGACGATGCCCTCGAGGTCCTCGACCTCGGCCCGCAGCACCGCGACCTGATAATCCTTGCTCGTCTGCGCCAGGATCGTGCCGAAGCGATCGTAAATCACGCCGCGCGGCGGGGGCACGATGCGCGTATCGAAGCGGTTCTCGTCGGCGGCGTTGGAATATTCTTCAGTGAACGCGTTGGTGGCTTGCAGCTGGCCCATCCGGAACAGGATCGCGCCCAGGACTCCTGCGCCCGCGAACGAGAGCAGCGCCGCACGCCGATTGAAGATGACGTTCGCGTCGCGCTTCGGCAGCGTCGATCCTACGCGCTTGCCCTTCATCTGCGCGCTCCCTGACGAAGGCCGGCGGAGCCGCTCATATAGAGCGGCCGCACCAGCGGAAACAGGATCGCCGTGATCAGCGCGGCTTCGGCGTACGGGGTGACCGCGATCGGCGCGAGCACACGTTCGACGCCGGCGACGATCAGGATCGTCAGCAGCGCCGTGACGATGAAGCCGCCCCACAGCGAAACGAGGTTCGGCGCCGACATCGCCACCGCCGCGACGCGGCCGATCAGATAGGCGGAGAGGTAGATCAGCACGAACAAGCCGTACGGGCCGCCGGCGAGCTGATCGTGCACCAGGCCAAGCAGCGCGAGCGTCAGCGGCGCGCGCCAGCCGCTCTCATCTTCCGCGGCCCAGCCATAGGCCGCCCACAGCACTGCGAGCGGCAGCGGCGGTTGTGCGAACAGCGGTCCGAGCGGCAGCGCCGGCAGGATGACGCTGGCGATCGCCAGCACTAGGCCCCACGCGCGCAACGCGCGCCGGCTCGGCGCACGCAGGCCGAACACGCTCACTCTTCGCGCTCCCGCGCCGGCTCATCGGCTTCAGCGGGCTCTTCCTGCTGCTGCGGTTGCACTTGCGGCTGCGGTTGCGGCTGACGCCGTTGCGGCGGCTGCTGTTGCGTCGGCGGCGGCGCGGCGTTGGCGGGCTGGGCCTGCGGCTGCTGTTGCGGTCGCGGACGCTCTACCGCGGGCGGCGGCGCCATGCTCGGCGCGGTCGGCGGCGGCGCCATCGTCTGACGGCCGACGACCGCGACCGCAGATCCTGCGGCGAGCGGCGGACCCTCGGTTTCCACCGGCTCCGACTCCGGCGCGATCACGCCCACGAACGGAATGAGCCGCACGAAATCGATCGGCTGCTGCGCGGCCGCCAGCGCAACGCGCCACGAGCCGTCGTTCTGGCGGCGCGCCACCCCGACCGGGATGCCGCGTGGAAACAGGCCGCCGTCGCCGGAGGTGATGACGCGCTCGCCTTCACGAAGGCTCTGCGCGCCGACGATGAAATCCATCCGCGGCGCCTGCAGCTGATAGGGATGGGTGATGAGCTCGGGCGGGCGCGTCGCCTGCCCGGCCAGCACCGCGCGCACGCGCGAGGCCTCGCCCATCACCGGGATGCGCGAATTGTAGTCGTCCAGCATCAGGACGCGCGACGAGCGGCGGCCGACCGAGACGACGCGGCCGATCAGACCATTCTCATTGACGGCGATGTAGCCGGTGCGCACGCCATGATCGGCGCCCGCATTGGCGACGAGCGTCCGCGTGAACGGGCCGCCGCTATCGAGCACCAGCTGAGCGGCGATCGAGTTTTCGATGTCGGCGCCTTCGCCGAACGCGTCCGCCGGCATGCGCAGCAGCGCCTCGTAGCGCGCATTGCGCTCGGCCAGGCGCTGCGCCAGCTCGCGCCATTGCTCGAGTTCATGGTTCTCGCGCTCGAGCTGCTCGACCCGCTCGGTCGCGCCCCACATGCCGCCGATGCGCTGGAAGAAGTTCTCGCCGGTCCGCACCGGACCTGTCGCGACGCGCCCGGCGGCGGCGGCGGTGTCGTCGCCCGTCTGCATCACCGCGTCCGTACCCGGCGCCGTGCCGAAGCGCGAGACGATCAACACGACGGCGCCGATCACGAGGACGATGCCCAAGAGCACGCCGGCCGGCACCTGCCGTCCCGCGCCCGCACGCCGCACAACGCTCCTGCGTCTGGCCACCTACGCCGCCTCTTCCAACCGGCGCGCCCCAACGGGCGCGCGCGAACACGTGACTACCGCGTCAGCCGTGATTCCGCACGTGCGCCCCGCAGCTTCAGACCTCTTCCGTCAGCAAACGGCGCGCCTCGGACGAGTTGATCGTATCGAGAGCGATGCCGCAGCCCTTGACCACGCAGCGCAGCGGGTCGTCGGCGACCGAGACGCGGATCGAGATGCGTTCCTGCAGCACCGTATCGAGGTTGCGCAGCAGCGCGCCGCCGCCCGTCATCATCAGGCCGTGGTCGTAAATGTCCGCCGCAAGTTCCGGCGGCATCTGCTCGAAGGCCTGGCGGACGGCGTCGACGATGCGCGTCACCGGCTCGGCCAGCGCATCGGCGACCATGGCTTCGGTGACGACGATTTCCTTCGGCACGCCCGAGAGATTGTCCCGACCCTTGATCGGCAGGCTCATGCCCTGGCCGACGTCCGGCGCCTTGGCGGTGCCGATTTCCTTCTTGATGCGCTCGGCGGTGCTATCGCCGATCATCAGGTTTTCCTGACGGCGCAGGTATTGGATGATCGCCTCGTCCATCTTGTCGCCGGCTTCGCGGAGAGAGCGCGACCAGACGAGGCCGCCCAGCGAAAGCACTGCGATTTCGGTTGTGCCGCCGCCGATATCAACCACCATGCAGCCCGACGGATCGTCGATCTGGAGGCCCGCGCCGAGCGCGGCCGCTACCGGTTCTTCGATCAGCTTGACGCGGCGCGCGCCCGAGGCTTGCGCGCTCTCCAGGATCGTGCGGCGTTCGACCGGTGTCGCGCCCGTCGGCACGCAGATGACGATCTGCGGCGAGATCAGCGCCGGGCGCGGCAGCACCTTGCGGATGAATTGCTTGATCATCTCCTCGGCCACGTCGAAGTCGGCGATGACGCCGTCGCGCAGCGGGCGGATGACTTCCATGTTGCGGTGGGTCTTGCCGAGCATGGTCTTGGCTTCGGCGCCCACGGCGTACACCACCTTGCGGCCGCCTTCGTTGACATAGGCGACCACCGACGGCTCATCGAGAACGATGCCGCGCCCCTTCACGTGGATCAGCGTGTTCGCGGTCCCGAGATCGATCGCCAAGTCTGGCGCCACGAGACCGAACATGTTGCCGAGCATGCGTTGAAAACCCTCGCCGAATAAGAGCGGCCGAATCAGCCCTTGCCCTGGGCTTAACGCGGCAAGCTTAACAATCCTGAGACGGAGCCGGCCAAGAACACGCTCTCTGGGCCGAAATGAGGGCGATGGGGCGTAATGCGCTGGAGGCCCACCGCCTCGCGCTGTTCCGCCGCCGACCGCCCCCGTCGCCGACGGATTGCACTTGCCGCGATGTTACGGCCGATGCAAGGGGCGGGCCGCGTCCGGCCGCAGCAACGCCGCATTTGTCCGCAAAGACACACCTGCGGCGAGACTGGCGCGCGCGCTTGCGGCAGCAGCGAGGGCGCCCGATTATTCCGGTGGGGCAACCCAAGGTCCGGTTGGGGAAAAGCTTGGTCATCAAAGCGTTAAGGTTCCTGGCGGCCGTCTTTACGCTCGCCTTCGTAACCTCGGCCGCGGCGCAGACGAGCGTCGACGAGGCTGAGCGCGGCATCGTGCGGGTCGTCGTGATCCTGCAGACCAGCGAAGGCCGGATGCTCTACGGCTCCGGTTCCGGCTTCGTCGTCGCGCCGAACCTCGTCGTAACCAACGCGCACGTGGTGGCCCCGGCCCGCCAGGGGGCGGAGTACGGTGTGGCCATCGTGCCGCCGCAGGGCGACGGGCTGTTGCCCGCCAACATCATCCGCTACTCGCCGCTGACGGAACTCGCGCTGCTCGAGTTCCGCGGCGAACCGGACCTGACGCCGCTGACGATTTCCACAGTAGAGCCGCATACTGGCGACGGGGTCGTCGCGCTCGGCTATCCGGATGTGGACTATCAGGGTGCGTCCGGCGCGGACCTGCTGCGCCCTGCGCCGCCCTCGCGAACCTCGGGTCAGATCGCCTCCCTGCGCGATCAGGCGCCGACGGGGGACCCGATCCCCACCATCAACCACCAGGCGGTTATTTCCTCGGGCTCTTCCGGCGGGCCGCTGCTGGACGAGTGCGGCCGCGTCATCGGCGTGAACTCCTGGCACGTTTCCGGCGCCGACACGCGCGAGACCCGCGGCGTCTCCACCCGCGCCGCCCAGCTGCTGCAATTCCTCGACGAAGCCGGCGTCACGCCGACGCTGAGCGACGAGCGCTGCCTTTCCTTCGCCGAACGCATCCAGGCCGAACGCACGCAGACGATCGATGCGCTGCAGGCGCAGAACCAGGAGCTGGAGGCGAAACTCCAAACCGCGGACCGGCTGACGCGCATCGCCGTCGTCATCCTGATCGGCGGCACGCTGGCGCTGTTCGTGGCGGTCTGCGTGCTCGGCGCCATCGTGCTGTCGCGCAAGCGCGAAAACGGCAACGGGCACGTCGCCGTGCCGCATCAGCCCCACGTGCAGCAGCGTGAGCCGGAGCCGTTCGAAGCGCCGCGCAAACGCATGGGGGTGATGACGATCGTCGGCGGGGCGGCGATCGCCGCGATCCTGATCGTCGCCGCCGGCATCGCCTTGATGCGCGCCCAGAGCGAACAGACCGAGCAGACCGCGGACGCCTCTGACTTCAGCGGCGCGATCACCTGCACGCTGGACCGGGAGGCCTCGAGCGGCGCGCAAGGCGTGGCGGACATGAGCTTCAACGCGTCCGGCGCGCTCTGCGTCAACGAACGCACCCTCTATGCGCCGATCGACGGCGGCGCCCGCTTCCGCCGCGCCATCGTGCTCGGCGAAGCGCGCGCGCTCGATGTGCTGACGATCGATCCGGCCAGCGGCGAATTCCGCCGCGAACGCTATCCGCTCGACGACAGCGCCTTCGCCGACGCCAACGAAGCGGTCGCCACCTCCAGCGCCGGCCGCGGCTGCGTAGGTGACGGGGCCAGCGAAGCCGTCGCGCGCCGCAACGAAACGCTGATGCGCTTTGCGCAAGGCAACCCGTCGCAACGCCTCGTCTGGCGCTGCGAGAAACGCTAGCCGCCCCGCTCTACTGCGTCGCCGCCGCAGCGGGCGCGACGCGCCAGACGATGTCGCCGGCGTCGTCCGCCACCAGCAATGCGCCGGTCTGATCGGTCGCGACGCCGACCGGGCGCCCGCGCGCGCCGCCGCGGCCGTCGAGGAAGCCGGTGAGAAAGTCCTGCGGGGGACCGTTCGGAACGCCGTTCGAGAACGGCACAAAGATCACCTTGTAGCCGCTCGGTTCATTGCGGTTCCAGGAGCCGTGCTGACCGATAAACGCGCCGCCGCGATACTGCGCGGGGAATGCCGACGCGGTGTAGAACGTGAGCCCCAGCGAGGCGGTGTGCGAACCAAGCGCATAATCCGGCGCTATCGGCGACGGCAATCGCACGTTCGCCGGGATGTCGATCCGCTCATCGCGATGGTCGCCGAAATAGTAGTAGGGCCAGCCATAGAAACCGCCCTCGCGGACGCTGGTCATGTAATCGGGCACGAGATTGTCGCCGAGCATGTCGCGCTCGTTCACCGCGACCCACAGCGTGTTCGCGCCAGGCGCCCAGCCCATGCCGACAGGATTGCGCAAGCCGGACGCATAGATCCGCGCATCGGAGCCATCGGGATTGAACTCCCAGATCGCCGCGCGGCCCTGCTCGACCTCCATGCCGTCATCGCCGGCGTTGGAAACCGAACCGACGGCGACGTAAATCTTCGAGCCATCGGCGTTGGCGATCAGATTGCGCGTCCAGTGGCCGTTCGAGCCTTCGTTGTAGGGAAGCTGGAGCACGGTCTCGCCCGCGCCGGTCACGCGGATAGCGCCGGTCCTGTAGGTGAAGCGCACCACTGCGTCGGTGTTGCCGACGTAGATTTTGTCGCCGACGAGAACCATGCCGAACGGCTGATTCAGTCCTTCGGCGAAGACGTGCCGTTCATCGACGTCGCCGTCCCGGTCACTGTCGCGCAGCAGCGTTATGCGATTGGCGTTCTCGGCGATCGCGCCGGCCCGCCGCTGCACCAGATTACGAATCCAACCCACGATGCCGCCGCCTTCGGACGGCGTGGTCGAGCTCTCCGCAACCAGCACATCGCCGTTCGGCAGCACGTAGAGCCAGCGCGGGTGAGTCAGATTTTCGGCGTAGCGCGTGACCACGAAGCCAGCCGGCGCCACGGGCGCGGCGTCATCCGGCCAACCGACTGCGGTGGCCGGATTCAGCGTTGGAATGGCGCCGTCTTCCTTCGGCGGCGGCAGCTGCGGATTGGCGCCATAACCGAGGTCCGGCGGCGGCGAACTCTCCGCACACGCGGCAAGCGCCAGCGCAACAGTGATCACAAGCTTCTTCATGACGATTCAGTATAGCGCAGCTGCGCGGCCCCGTCCGCCACACGCGCCGATTTTCTAGCCGCCGGATTGGCGCCGCACCCATTTGCGCACGATCACGGCGACGACGATCCAAAGCGCGATCGCAAGCACGCCCATCAGCGCCGCGGCGCCGAGGTCGCCCTCCAAAGCGTCCATGATGCCGTCGCCGGCAAACGCGATGATCGCGGTCTTCGGCAAGACGCCGAGCGAGAGGCCGGCGAGAAACGGCCAGAAATTCACCCGCGCCGCGCCGAACGCCATGTTGACGACGATGAACGGCGCCGTCGGCACGAAGCGCACGATCAGGCTGGCGAGAAAGGCGTTTTTGCCCATGAAGCGCGTGAAGCGGCCGCCGGTCGCGCCGCCGAAGCGCTTCTGCGTCTCGGCGCTCGAGAGCCGGCCGGTGAAATAGGTGGCCGCGCCGGAGACGATGGTGGCGATCCAGGCGTACCAGAACCCCGCTTCCGGCCCGAACGCGACGACGCACGCGCCGATCAGAACGATTTGCGGCGCGCCGACATAGGCGGTCACCGTGAAGACGAGGATGGTGGCCAGAAGCCCCCAGTGGCCGCGCCGCGCCTCACCCAGCGTGGAATCGATGAACGCCTCGATCTCGGCGCCATAGAACAGGCGCCCGACCACCAGCATCGCGCCGACCACGACCACCATGGCGACCGAGATCGCCACAGCGCGCCAGGCGCGCGCATCCATGTTGTTGGCGAAGTCCGCGAGCTTCGCGAACAGGCCGGGTCTGGGCTGCTGAGGCTCGGCGGTTTCGTTCATCGGCCTTGGCTCTCGCCCGCCCCGCCGCGGGGGTCAAGCGGTCACGCCGCCCGCTGCGTCCGCCGTCCGAGCAGCGCGCTCATGTCGAAAGCATGGCTGGCCGCGGCCTTCCGCTTCGACGCCGCCGCTTTCGCCTGCGGAATCTCGACGTCGTTCATGCGCGGCTTGAGGCTATGGATCAGGTCGGTCTCGATCCGCCGCCTGTCGGCCTCGTCGCGGATCGGGCCGAGCACGTAGCGCTCGGTGGCGCCGTAATACCAGTAGGCGCGGCCCCACTTCTCGTGCCCCAGGAGCCGCGAGCGCAAATCGTGCGCTTTGCCGACATAGAGCACTTCCAGAAAAAACGCCCAGCGCCGGCGCACGAAGATGTAGATGCCGCCCTGGCCGCCCGGCGGCAGACCGCCCTTGGTCAGGACACACTTGAACCGATAACGCCGGCCACTTTCGCCGCGCCAGGAATGCGCCCCGAAAAAGAACATGAGCAAAGCTCCTTCAACTTGGCGCGCAGGCTCGGCGGCGAATCGTAAATGCGCCGTTAAGACATTGCGTCGGGTTCGAGGCGCGGCGTAAATCGCCGCCTGATGGTCCTCGACGCTTTGCCCGCCCTCTCGATGCGCGAACGCCGCGCCGATCCGCACGGTTTCGCGCGCGCCATGGGCGAGAGCTACACGCGCTTCGGCTTCGCCATCGTCCGCGACCATGGTCTCGACAGCGCAACGATCGCGCGCGCGCTCGATTCGACCAAGACTTTCTTCGCGCTGCCGGACGAGGTGAAGCGCCGCTATCACGTCGCCGGCGGCGCGGGCCAACGCGGCTACGTGCCGTTCGGGGTCGAGGCGGCGAAAGGCGCGGCCAAAGTCGATCTCAAGGAATTCTGGCACGTCGGCCGCGAACTGCCGGAGGGGCATCGTTATCGCGCTTTCATGCCGCACAATGTGTGGCCGAGCGAAATCGCGTCGTTTCGTGAGGACGTCTACGCGCTCTATGCAGCGCTCGATGCGCTGGGCGGCGAGCTGCTGCAATCGATAGCGCTGTTCTTGCAGCTGAAGCCGGACTTCTTCGTCAGCGCGACGCGCGACGGCAATTCGGTGCTGCGCCTGCTGCACTACCCACCGACGCCGCCGAACCCCGAGGGCGTGCGCGCCGAAGCGCACGAGGACATCAACGTCATCACGCTGCTGCTCGGCGCCGAGGAAGCCGGCCTGCAGCTGCTGACGCGCGAAGGCAAGTGGCTCGATGTGAATCCGCCCGAAGGCGCGCTCGTCGTCAATGTCGGCGACATGCTGCAGCGGCTGACCAACCACCAGCTGCCGTCGACCTCGCACCGCGTCGTCAACCCGGCGCCCGAGCGCGCGCACCTGCCGCGCTTTTCGATCCCGTTCTTTCTGCACTTCGCGCCGGACTATCTGATCGAAACGCTGCCCGGCTGCGTCACGCCGGACAATCCGAACCGCTATCGGCAGCCGATCACGGCACAGGATTTCTTGTTCGAACGCTTGCGCGAGATCAGGTTGGCTTGATCACGCGGCGGCGAACCGCACGCCGGTCATCCTTTCACTCAACGCCCAAAGCCGGTCCGCCAGCTCCGCGTCGATCGCCCAGGGCCGGACGCCGCTGAAGCCCTTGTCGTCGGGCGGGACGGCGACGGCGATGTCGCAATCTTCGCAATAGACGCCGCCCTTGCCGTCGAGTTGGGCGTTCGCCGCGCACCAGACGCTCGTGGCGGCGCCTTGGCTCGGCGTCTTGAAGCGTTCGTTGACGTTGCCATGCTCGTCGATCCAGCCCATCGCCTGCTGCTCTTCGCGCGGCATGTAACGCTGTAGATCGGTCATGATGCCGCCCGGATGGACGGCGAAGGCGCGCACGCCATGCGCCGCGCCGCGCGCGTCGAGGCCGATCGCGAACAGCGCGTTCGCCGATTTGGCGCGGCCATAGGCGAGCCACTTGTTGTACTCGGTGCGCTCGAAGTTCGGGTCGTCGAGATCGGGCGGCGCGATGCGGTGGCCGATCGAGGAGAGCGAGACGACGCGGGCGCCGCCGGCCGCCTTCAGCGCCGGCCAGAGCCGCGCCGTGAGCTGGAAGTGGCCGAGATGGTTGGTGGCGAATTGCGCCTCGTAGCCGCGCGCATCGCGCATCAAGGGCGAGGCCATGATCGCGGCGTTGTTGATCAGGATGTCGAGCTTCTTGGTGCGCGAGAGAAAGCCGCCGGCGAAGGCGTCGATGCTGGCGCAATCGGCGAGATCGAGCGCCGCCTGCTCGACATTTGCGATGTTCACCAACGCCTTCTGCGCCTTCTCGGCGCTGCGCGCAGGCGCGATGACGATCGCGCCGGCGCCGGCGAGCGCCTTGGTCGTCTCGAGCCCGATCCCGGAATAGCCGCCGGTGACGATCGCGACCTTGCCGGCGAGATCGCGCCCGCCCAGCGCCTCGCGCGCCTCGGTGCGCAGGCCGTAGCCTGAATTGATCGGCGCTTGTGGTGTGCGCATGGCCGCCCTCCTGCCTGAGCGCGAACGCTAGCGTCGCGCACATCCTGTGCGCCAGGGACGTCCATTAGGTCGACAAGTGGCCGAGGGCAGCGCTCAGCGTGCGGCGATCAACATGATCGCCTGCGCCGGATCGAACAGGCGTCCGCCGCGCCAGAGTTCGACGTGCACGTGCGGCGCATCGTTGGCGGCGATGCGGCCGATCACGTCGCCCGCTTCGATGCGCGCGCCGGCCGCGAGCGTCACGGCCTCCAAGTTGGAGAAGCGCGTGCGCCCTTCGGCGCTGTGATCGATCTCGACCACCTGGCCGCGATAGCCGGCGAGCGCGCCCGGCGCGTGCACGGCGATCACTTCCCCGCCGGCCGGTGAGCGCACCTCCGATCCAGCTGCGGCGGCGATATCGACGCCGCTATGAAACGATCCCGCCTCGCGTGGGCCGAAGGCGCTGCTGATATGCGCCTGCTGCGCGACCACCGGGGCGGAGAATTGCTCCGCGTCGGCTGCGCCCGCACTCACGGCGAACATGATCGCCGCGGCCAAAATCGTTCTCTGCATCGAACCCGCTCCTGATCCGCTTACAGAAGGCGTAACCCGATACGGCGGCAGCCGCCGCTTACAAATCGGTACGGGTCGATCAGGCGACAGGCTTCACCGCCGCCGCGGCTCGTTTCGCGCGCGCACGGGCTTCGTCCGTGTTCGCCCCGCGGGCGAGCGCCACGCCCATGCGCCTCTTTTTGAAGCTCTCCGGCTTGCCGAACAGGCGCAGATCGCTCTCGGGCGCGGCGAGCGCTTCGGCGACGCCTTCGAAGGCGACGCCCTTGGCGTCCATGCCGCCATAGATGACCGCGCTTGCGCCCGGCGCGCGGAGACTGGCGTCGACCGGCAGGCCGAGGATGGCGCGCGCGTGCAGCGCGAACTCGCTTTGATGCTGGCTGGCGAGCGTGACGAGGCCGGTGTCGTGCGGCCGCGGACTGACTTCGGAGAACCAGACCTCGTCGCCTTGGACGAACAGCTCGACGCCGAACACGCCATGGCCGCCGAGCGCGGCGGTGACTTCGCCGGCGATCTTGCGCGCTCGATCGAGAGCGCGCGCGCTCATGGCTTGCGGCTGCCAGCTTTCGACGTAGTCGCCATCGACTTGCTCGTGGCCGATCGGTTCGCAAAAATGCGTGCCGCTCGCAGCGCGCACGGTGAGCAAAGTGATCTCGAAATCGAACGCGACCTGCCCTTCGACGATCACGCGCGGCTGCTGCACGCGCCCGCCGCTCATCGCGTAGTCCCAGGCCTTCGCGACATCGGCTTGCGACTTCAGCCGGCTCTGGCCCTTGCCGGAGGAGGACATCACCGGCTTCACGAAGCAGGGAAAGCCGATCCGATCGATCGCGGCCTGCATCTCCTCCAGCGAAGACGCGAACGCATAAGGCGAGCACGGGAGCTTCAGCTGTTCGGCGGCGAGCACGCGGATGCGCTCGCGATTCATGGTGACATGGGCGGCGTTGGCGGTGGGGATCACGCGCGCGAGGCCGTCCGCCTCGATCCGCACCAGTTCGTCGGTGGCGATCGCCTCGATCTCGGGCACGATGATGTGCGGCCGCTCGCGCTTGACCAGAGCGCGCAGCGCTTGGGCGTCCGTCATGTCGATCACGTGCGCGCGATGCGCGACTTGCTGCGCCGGCGCGTCGGCGTAACGATCGACGGCGATGGTCTCGACGCCGAGCCGCTGCAGCTCGATGACGACTTCCTTGCCGAGTTCGCCGGCGCCGAGCAGCATGACGCGGAGCGCGTTGGGGGAAAGCGGCGTGCCGATGCGGGTCATGGTCATGAGGCGCCCTCCTACCCTCCCCCTGCTGGGTTTGTCATGCTAGATTGTCTTCCATGAATGCGCCGATCCTCGCGTCCCAATGGCCAAAGGCCCGCTACTCGGTGGCCCAGATTTGGGGCCTGATCGAGCGCGGCATTATCAATCATGAGGCAAAGTTCGAACTGCTGGACGGGGAGATCAGGCCGGTGTCGCCAAAGGGTCCGCTGCATGAGGGCATTCGCGTCCTGATCAACCGCTGGCTGGCGACATGGCCGAAGCGATTTGACGTACTGGCGGAGACCACGCTTTATCTGGATGAAAGTTCGTTTCTCGAGCCGGACTACGTGATCTTTCCCGCGGACTTGCCGATCGAAGAGCTAGCTCCGAGCAAGGTGGCGCTTGCTATCGAGGTGGCCCATTCCTCGTGGGAGTACGACACCACCGAGAAGGCGCAGCGCTACGCCGAACATGGCGTGCCGGAATATTGGGCCATAGATGCAGAGCACAAGGTGATCCGGGTGCATCGTGGTCCGAGCGCCAGCGGCTGGTCCGACGTGCAGGACGTCGCGGCGGGCGGTGTCGTGTCGCCGCTTTGCGCGTCTGAGGTCGCATTCTCGTTGCTTTAGTGGCTTTGGCGACGAAGTAGCGCCCGCACAGTCCGCCCCGCTTCCTCAATCGGATGCGCCGCCGCCTCTTCGCGCTTCTTCGCCAAATTCAGCCCGCCGCTGCGGTGCTCCGCCATCCATTCGCGCGCGAACTTGCCGGATTGGACGTCCGCCATCGCCGCGCGCATCGCCTCCTTCACGCGTTCATCGATGATACGCGGGCCGGTGACGTATTCGCCCCACTCGGCGGTGTTGGAAATGGCGAGGTGCATGCCGGCGATGCCGCGTTCGTGGATCAAATCCGAGAGCAGCTTAACCTCGTGCAGGCAATCGAAATAGGCGAGCTCCGGCGGCGTCCCGGCTTCCACTTGCACTTCCCACGCGGTGCGGATGAGGTGCGTGAGGCCTCCGCAAAGCACGACTTGCTCGCCATAGAGATCGCCCTCGGTTTCGATTTTGAACGTCGAGGCGATCATGCCGGCGCGGCCGCAGCCGATCGCCGCGGCGTACGAGTACGCCAGCGCCTCTGCGCCGCCATTGTCTTGGGCCACCGCGACGATGCACGGCAGCCCGCCGCCTTTGACGTACGCGTCGCGCAGCGCCTTGCCCGGGCCTTTCGGCGCGACCATGGCGACGTTCACCTCCGCGGGCGGCGCGATGAAGCCGTAATGGTAGGCGAAGCCGTGCACGAACATCAGCGTCTGCCCGGCGCGCAAATGCGGCGCGATCTCCGCCGCGTAGAGATCCGGCATCGCCTCGTCCGGCGCGCACATCGCCAACACGTCGCAAGTGCGCGCGGCGTCCGCGACCGTGATCGGAGCGAAACCGTCCGCGCGCGCCTGCGCCATCCGCCGCGCCGCAGCATGCAGCGCCACGGCGACATCGACGCCGGCGTCGCGCAAGTTCAGCGCGTGCGCGTGACCCTGCGCGCCATAGCCGATCACCGCGACGCGCTTGGCCTTGATCAGCGCCGGATCGGCGTCGCGCTCGTAGAAAACCTGCATCGAATTCCTCGTGACGCGGGTTACGGCCCCGCTGGCAAGTTCCGTCTCTAACCGATGCCCCGGCCTCGCGCCACATTTGGAGACGACATGCGCTACGACCTCATCTTCATCACTACGGCCTTGCTGTGCCTGCTTGTCGGCGAGTCGCTCGGCATCTGGATGGGCGTCGCACACGACTTCACATTCGCGCCGGTCCACGCGCACTTGAACCTGCTGGGCTGGGTGACGCTCGCCGCCTACGGGCTGATGCACCGCGCTTATCCCGCGCTCGGCGCCTCGCGCCTCGCTGGCCCACAATGTGCGCTGGCGGTCCTCTCATCGGTGGCGATGCCCTCCGGGATCGCGTACGCGATGCTGACGCAGAACCCGATCGTCGCGATCGTCGCAGCGCTCGGCGTTTTTGCGGCGACGGCCGCGTTCATGATCATGTTCGTCCGCAAAGCACGCTTGGCGGTCTGATTTGCGTCCTCTTGCGAAGCGCGGCCGAGCGCTTAGCTTCGCAAGAGGAGGCCGCGATGGCGAGCGCAGGTGAGATCGTCCGGTTCTGGCGCGACGCCGGTCCGAAGTTCTGGTTCGTGAAGGACGAGACCTTTGATGGGCGCTGCCGCGGCTTCGAGGCCGAGCATCACGCCGCCGCGCGCCGCGAACTCGCGCATTGGGAGATGGACGCCGAAGGCGCGCTCGCGTTGCTCATCCTGCTCGATCAGTTTCCGCGCAACATCTACCGCAACTCGCCGCACGCCTACGCCACCGACACGATGGCGCAAGCCATTGCGCTGCGCGCCATCGACCGGCGCTTCGACGCCGCGACCGACACCGATCTGCGCGTATTCTTCTATCTGCCGCTCGAACACGCCGAGGACCTCGCGCTGCAGGAGCGCGGCGTCGTGCTCACCGAAGCGATGCGCGATCCGGAGTTCACGAAGTATGCCGTGCTCCACCGCGACATCATCGCCCGCTTCGGCCGCTTCCCGCACCGCAACGTCATCCTCGGCCGCAAGTCGACGCCGGAAGAGCTGCAGTTCTTGGCGGAGGGCGGATTTGCGGGTTAGCGGATAGGCGCGTCGAAGGCGTAGCGCCAATTGCCCTGATAATCGCGTGTCCACACCGAGACGTAGCGGCCTTCGCGGCGCGTTCCGTCCGGCAGGATCATCACCGAATTGCCCCAGGTCCAACCCATATCGCCGCGCGCCGAGACGCGGCCCGTTTCCGGCGCCCATTCGAGCCGGGCGCCTTCAGGCCAGGCGGTATAGGTGTGGGCGATGCCGGCGCGGCCGCTGGCGATCTCTTCGCCGGTGACGATCATCGCGTCTTCCGCTGCGAAATGCTGGAACGCCGCCGGCACGCCCTCATTCTGCGCCATGGCGGCGAAGTCGCGATCCGCCTGCATCAGCTCCGCCACCGCCGCGGCCGCGAGTTCCTCTTCGGTCCGCGAGCCGGCGAGTTCGCTCAAGCGCAGCACCAGGCGCCCGCCCGCGTCGGAGTTGGCGACGCACGGACGCGCCAGCGAGGTGGCGCGCCCTTCGAAAGCGAGTTCGACATAGGCCTGCTCGCCGGCGGGGCAGACTTCGGTCGCGCCGCCGACTTGTCCGCCAATACCCGCCGCCGCGCGCACCAGCGCCACGATCTCGTTGCGTTGCGCGGCGCTCAGCGTTGTCACGCGCGGCGCGTCGCCGCCCCAGAGCCACCAGCCGGTGGAAGGATGGCCGGTGAAGCGGCGGACGTAGAGTTTCGCTTCCTCGCCAACGAGATCGTAACGGATCACCCGTGCGACGCCGCCGCGGCTCGGCGCGATCGTCACCCGCACCGCCACCGGCACGCCTTCGGCCATGATCAGCGCGCGTCCGCCCGTCGTGGGGATTACGTCAGCCGAAAGCAGCGCCTGCGCCCATTGCGGCGCGCGCAGCGAGAGGTTCTGCGCCGCGGCCGTCGCAGCCAGCGCGATCACCGCCCCGCAAAGCGCGGCTGCGCGGACCAAATTCCTCATTCCAACCCCTCGCCAGTCGTTCAAGCGACCGGACCCTAGACCGCTCCGCTCCCGACCGGAACCCGTCAGCGTCAGTGCTGCGGCGGCTCGCGCACAGGCTGTCCATCGCGCAACACCCATTGCGCGGTGCCGGCGACGCGGTCGATCTCCGCCTGCAGATCGCGCACCGCGCGCGGCATGCCGACGCTCGTGCCGCCGTAATCCACAAGCCGTTTGGTGCGGCCGTTGCGGGTCAGCGTAATCGTGGTGGTCGGAAGATCGGTCATCTGGCCGCGATACTCGTCGCGCAACTGGTCGAAGCCGACCTCGTCGAAGCGCTGCAGCAGCCGCTCGACATCCGCGACCGGGATCGTCGACGTCCGCTCGCCGACGACGTTGACGAATCTCCGCCCTTCGTAGCGCACTTGGCCGTCGTCACTAATGCTGACCGTGTACTCCGGACAGAAGCCGAAACAGACGGTGCGCTGCAGCGTAATTTCCATGGGCCGCTCCTCAGCCGGCGCCTCCACCGGAGCGCAGGCGACCAGCACGATCGCCGCGAACACAGCACGGGTGGCTTGGGCCATGTTCATGTTCGTCACTCCAGGCGCGCCGCCCGCCCCAACGGCGGCCGGCATGTCACACGATTGTGCGCATTACAGCACCCAAGCTTCGGGCTAGAATGAGGCAAAGGGAGGCCAGCCATGACCATGTCAGTCAGACTGACGACGGCGGCAGCCGTCGTCGCGCTCGGGTTCGCGGGCGCAGCGCTCGCGGCGCCAGGCGGAGGCGGCGGCGCGGGACCCGCGCCGTCGGTGAGCCCACGCGAAGATCCGCAAGCGGCCTACCAAGCCGGCGTGGCCGCACTCAATGCGCAGAACTATCGCGAAGCCATCCGCCAGTTCCGTAGCGCGCGGCGCGCTTTGCCCGATAGCGGCGCAATCAATTACGCGCTCGGCGTCGCCTATAACGGCGCCGGCGAAACCGATGATGCGCGCGAATCCTTCGAACGCGCGGCGCGGGCCGACGACGCGCCGGCGGCGACGCGGCTGCAGCTCGGCCTCATTCACATCGCCCAAGGCAATCGCGATGAAGCTGTGGCGCAGCAAACGGCGCTGGCGCAAATGATCTCAGCCTGCGACGGCGCCTGCGGCGATGCGCGCCGCGCGCAGCTGCAAGCCGCGCACGATCAGCTGACGCGCGCGCTCGCCGCGCCCGCCGATGCGCCGCAGGCCGATCCCGCCGTGACGGGCTGGATTTTTCCGAATGTCGAGGAAGGCCGGGCCGCCTACGCCGAGGCGGTCGGTCTCATCAACGCCGAGCGCTTCCCGGAAGCGCTCGACGCGCTGGCGCGCACGCAGGCGGCGATCGGCCCCAGCGCCGACGTGCTGAACTATATGGGCTTCGCCAGCCGCAAGCTCGGACGTCTGGATGAGGCGCTCGGCTATTACCGCGAAGCGCTGCGGCTCGATCCGGCGCATCTCGGCGCAACCGAGTATCTGGGCGAACTCTACATCCAGATGGGCGAGCTCGACCGCGCGCGCACGCAATTGGCGCGGCTCGACGACCTCTGCACCTATGGCTGCGCCCAGCGCGAAGAGCTGGCGCGCTGGATCGAACGGGCGGAGTGAGGGCGCCGCGCCTTTTGCTGGCGCCGCTGTTGCTACTGGTGAGCGCGGCGGCCGAGCCGCCGTTGCTGCTGCGGGACCAGAGCTGGACTGAAAGCGCCGATCTCGCGCATGCGCTGACGCATGCGCCTTCCGAGTGCGCCGCGCCCGAGACCATGTCCGACGCGGCGCTCGCCGGGCGGGCCCTCTTTCGCAGCCCGGTGCTCCTAGGCGGACCGGCCGCGCGCGCGGGGTTGTCGTGCAACGCCTGTCACAGCAATGGCCGCGTCAACGCACAGTTTCTATTGCCCGAGCTGACGGACCGCGCCGGCGCCGCCGACGTGACGTCCGAGTGGTCGAGCCGCGTGCGCGGCGACGGCGTCATGAATCCGGTGGCGATTCCCGACCTGGCCGGCGTCGCCCAGCGCACTGCGTTCGGCCATGCGCGCGAGCCGTCGCTCGAAATCTTCGTGCGCGGCGTGATCGTTGACGAGTTTCAGGGCGAAGCGCCCACGGCGTCGCTGCCGCTGGTGCTCGCGTATCTGCGCACTCTGGATCAAACCGCCTGCAGTTCGACCGCAGCACCCGTCACGCTCGCCACTGCCGCCGACGATGTGCGGCGGGGCTTCGCCGCCGCTCAGAGCGTGGAGGATTGGCCCACATCGAGCCTTATCCTGGCGGCCGCACAGGATGGCCTCGGGCGCATCGCCGAGCGGCTTCCGCCGCAGGCGTTTCAGCGCGAACGGCAGAGGATCGCTGCGCTCTCTCGCGAACTCACAGCGATGCGCAATGGCGGCCCGGAGGCGTTGGCGGTCGCCGCGCCTGGCTGGCGGGCCCGGTTTGACGCCGCCGTGGCGCGGATCGCGCGGCGCGAACACCGCACTTACTTCAACGAAGCGACGCTCCGCGCGGCGCTGGGCCGCTAGGAGAGCAGAGCCAGCGCCGCCGCAACGCGCTCGTTCACGTCTGGCGCCGCGATGCGTGGCCAGTCCAGCATCTGCCCGGCGATCCAGGTAAACTGGCGCTTGGCGTAGCGTCGCGTATCGCGCTGGCCGATCTTGGCGGCTTCCCCGAGCGTCAGCTCGCCGCGCACATGCGCCATCAAAGCCGGCGCGCCGTGCGCCTTCATGGCCGGCAGCGCAGGATCGAGCCCGCGCGCCGCAAACGCGCGCACCTCCTCAAGCGCGCCCTCTTCCAGCATCTTCTCGAAACGCGCATCGATGGCTTGGTAGAGGGAGGCGCGCTCCGGCGTGAGCGCGAGGCCCGCCCATTCCTCGCGCGGCAAGGCCGGCTTGGTGTTGGCCTGTAGCGTGCTGATGCTTTCGCCGGTCGTCTCCAGCACTTCGAGCGCGCGCAGGATGCGCGGCGCATCGTTGGGCTCGAGCCGCGCCGCCGTTTGCGCGTCGCGCGCCGTCAATTCCGCATGCAGGGCGGGCGCGCCTTCCGTTTCGGCGCGGGCGCGCAACGCCGCACGCACCTCCGGATCGGGCGCAGGGATGTCCGCCAACCCTTGCGTCAGCGCTTTGAAGTAAAGTCCGGTGCCGCCGACCAGGATCGGCGCCGCCCCACGCGCGCGGATCGCCGCGATCGCCGCCAGCGCGTCGCTCAGCCAGCGCCCGGTCGAGTAAGGCTCAGCGGCATCGACGTGACCGTAAAGATGGTGCGGCGCCTGGTCCTCTTCCTCGGCCGTTGGCCGCGCCGTCAACACTCGAAAGTCGCGGTACACCTGCATCGAGTCCGCATTTACGATTTCGCCGCCGATACGCTCCGCCAGGGCGAGCGCCAGCGCCGACTTGCCGCTGGCGGTAGGACCCATGATCAGGAGCGCGCGCATTTTTGGGGACTCGGGGTTGGGGATTGGGGCGCGACGCTATCAGATGCAACCTTGCTACAGCACAGCGATCTGTGAAGAAGGGATTGTTTGGCGCAGAATGCCAGCTTCAGCTCCGAATCCCCAGTATCCAATCCCCAAGCCCCAAACCCGATGAAACACGCCCTCGTCTTCGTCGCCTCACCCGACGACAAGCCCGCCTACCGCGAAGCGCTGCTGATGCTCGGGCGCGTGGCGCTGTCGCGCAAGCTGCCGCCGCCCGACGTGCTCTCGGGCTGGGAAAGCGCGCAGTGGATCTACGACAGCGTCGACGGCGAGCTGCGCCAAGAGGCGGCCGCCGCCGTGGCCGAACTGCCGGTGGACTGGGCGCTCACGCCGGTCGCGGGACGTAAGAAAAAACTGCTCGTCGCCGACATGGATTCGACAATCATCAACGTAGAATGCCTCGACGAGCTGGCGGACTTCGCCGGCATCAAGGCGGAGATCGCGGCCATTACCGAACGGGCCATGCGCGGCGACCTGGAATTCGAACCGGCCTTGCGCGAGCGCGTCGCCAAGCTGAAGGGCCTCGCAACCGAGGCGCTGCAGAAGACCTACGATGAGCGCGTCCGACTCAATCCCGGCGCCGCCACTCTGGTGAAGACGATGGCCGCTAACGGCGCGCGCTGCGTGCTCGTATCCGGCGGCTTCACCTTCTTCACCGAACGCGTGGCGGAGGCAGCGGGCTTTCACGCCAGCCGCGCCAACACGCTGCTCGAGGATGCGACGGCGCTCACGGGCCTCGTGCAAGAACCCATTCTAGGCCGCGCCGCCAAGCTCGACGCGCTGCGCAGCGAAGCGCGGGCGCTCGGCGTTTCGGAACAGGATGCGTTGGCCATCGGCGACGGGGCCAATGACCTCGACATGATCAAGGCGGCCGGCTTCGGCATCGCTTATCACGCCAAGCCGCTGGTGGCCGCGGAAGCGGACGCCAAGATAGATCACATGAGCCTGGAAGCCGCTTTGTTCTTCCAAGGCTATCGCAGGGGGGAATTCGTATCATGAAGAAGCTGGTCTTCGCGCTCGCGGCGCTCGCCGCCGCCTGCAATCCGCCTGCTGCGCAGAACGAAGCGCCGACACAAACAGCGACCATGCTGCCCATAGCGGACGGCGCAGGCAATCGCATGGAAGCGTTGATCGAGGACGGCTCGGGACGCTTCTGCACTGGCGACGGCGTCTGGTGCGTCGCGCGCGACGGCGTCGTCACCAATGGCGGCCAGGAACGCGCGCGCATCGCCATCACGGCGGACGCGGATCGCGAACAAGGGATTTGGCCGGCGATTATCCGTCAAGGCCGCAATGACGAACGTATTATCGTCGGCGTCACCAACACGGCGTCGCAAATGTATTCCGGCGGCGGCGGCCAAGCCACGCACGTAACACTTTATGGCATCTCCGGCGCGGCCGTCGCGCCGATCCTCACCGCGCCGCTCTCGGGCGAAATCACAATTCGCGCCTGCTTCGACGAAGACGACATGCGCGCCCGGCGCGAGGCGTGCCACGACGAATACAAGTTCGCCGGCGCCCTCACGCTCGACACCGCCGTCGCCAGTGGCGCGCCGCGCCTCGTGCTCACCACGGAGGCGACGAGCTATCCGGGCCGGCGCAGCCGCTCCAGCGACTCCACGCAAGAAACGCCGCTGCAAGACACAGACCTGCAACGGGTCCGCGACGAAACGTGCAGTTACCGCCGGGTGGCGAGCGAGGCGAGCGGCGCTTATGTGTGGGACGCGCCGCTGCCAGCGTGCGCCGACTACCTGGAGCCCTGATTGAGCCTGCCGCGCAAGCCTCGGGCCGTCGTGTTCGATCTCGACGGCACGCTGATCGATTCCGAAGCGCTCGTGAAAGACGCCCACTTCGCCGCCTGCGCGAAGCTGGGGTTCGTCATGACCGAGGCGCAATTCTTGGCGCTCGTCGGCATGCACCGCGAGGCCAACGACGCGCAGCTCAAGCTCTATTACGGCGACGACTTCCCGCTCGAGGACTTCATCGCCGCAACCCGCGCGCATGTCGGCGAACGCGTCGCGCCGCTGAAACCCGGTGCGGTCGAACTCATGAACGCGCTGGACGAACTCGCGCTTCCTTACGGCCTCGCCACCTCGTCGCGCCGGCCCTGGGTCGAACGCCACTTCACCGCGCATGGCCTTACCGAACGCTTCCAGGCCATTATCACGCGTCAAGATTGCGTCGACGGCAAGCCGCATCCCGAACCCTATCTCAACGCATCGCGCCTGCTCGGCGCGCCGCCCTTTAGCGTGCTTGCGCTCGAAGACTCACACGCAGGCGTCCGCTCCGCACACGCGGCCGGCTGCATGACGGTGATGGTCCCTGACCTGCTCGCGCCGGACGAGGAAATGCGCAGCAAGGCGCGCGTTGTCGGCTCGCTGCACGACGTGTTGGCGCTGTTGCGCTAAGTCCGCGCCGCGAGCCGGCGATAGGTTACGCCGCCCTCGCGGTTGATGCGCACGACCACCGGATGCTCGCCGGTGGCCGCCCTGCCCGCGATCGCGCGCGCCGCTGCGAGCGAATCCACGTCTTCGGCCCCGATCGCCTCGATCACGTCGCCGGGGCGCACCACGCCTTCATTTTCGCCGCCCACATCCACCGCCAGCACGACAAGGCCACGCACGTCAGGTTCGATCTGGAACTCCTCACGCAGACTCGCGTCCAGTTCGCTCAACGCCACGCCGAAAATGCGCCCGCCGCGCGGGCCCCCGTCGCGCCGCGGCGCCAGCGAACCATCGTCGCGGGCAATTCGCGCGCCGTCGCTCTCCTGCAGCCGCTCGATCGACGCGACGATGGTCAGGCGCCGTCCGTCACGGAGAATCTCGATCTGCGCCTGCGATCCCACGGCGGCTTCGCCGACCATGCGCGTGAGCGAGCGGCTGTCGGTCACATCGCGTCCGGCGAACCGGAGCACGATATCGCCTGGCCTCAATCCCGCCGCCGCCGCCGGGCCGCCAGGCGTGATGCGCGTAATCACCGCGCCGGCGGCGCCGTCATAGCCCGCCCGCTCGGCCATCGCGCGGTTGAGGTTGGCGAGCCGGACGCCGAGCCAACCCCGGCGCGTCTCGCCGTAGCGCACGAGCTGATCGACGACGGGGCGTACGATCGAGGTCGGCGTCGCAAAGCCGACGCCTACGCTCGCGCCGGTCGGCGTCAGGATCGCAGTGTTGACGCCGATCACCTCGCCGTCCGTGTTGAACAACGGCCCGCCTGAATTGCCGCGATTGATGGCGGCGTCAGTCTGGATGAAATCGTCATAACGCCCGGCGTCGATGTTGCGGTTGCGGGCGCTGACCACGCCTACGCTGAGGGAGCCGCCAAGACCGAACGGATTGCCGATCGCCAGCACCACGTCGCCGACGCGCGCGGTGTCGCTGTCGCCCATGTCGACGTAAGGCAGCGGCGCGCGCGCGTGCATGCGCAGCACGGCGATATCCGTCGCCGGATCCCGGCCGACGACGGTCGCTTCGAAGCGTTGGCCGTTCTGCAAGATCACCTCGATCGCGTCGGCCGCTTCGATGACATGGTTGTTCGTGACGACGACGCCGTCGGCGGAGATGATGAAGCCCGAGCCGAGAGACGTGATCTGCGCGCCGCCTTCGTCCAAGCCTTCGTTGAACCGCTCCATGGGCGAGCCCGGCGGGAACCGCGGCAAGTCCTCCACGCCCTCCACACGCTGGCTGGTGGCGATGTTCACGACCGCGGGCGACAAGCGCTCGACCAGATCGGCGTAGCCTTCGCGCGGCAGCTGCGTCTGCGCGAAAGCAGGCGCGGCGGCGAACAAGACCAAAGCCGAAACGATCGGACGCAGGCGGAACATGGCGCGAGACTAGCCGAGCGTGCGCAAGGCGCAATCGCCGCCGTCAGGCAAAAAGCGCGGACCCGCGCCCCTTACCCGCCCCGGCGGCGCTGCATGTAGCGGAAGAAATCGCTGTCAGGCGGCACCACGATCGGCGTGCCGGCCTCGATCGCCTGCTCGTAGGCGCGCATCGAGCGGTAGAAGGCGGCGAACTCGGGGTCGCGGCCATAGGCGCTCGCGTAGATGCGCGAACGCTCGGCGTCGCCCTCGCCCATCAGCCGCTGCGCTTCCTGGTTCGCGGTGGCGCGGATGATCTCCGCGTCGCGCGCGCCCTCGGCACGGATACGGCCGGCCACCTGCTGGCGTTCGGAGCGCATGCGCGCATAGACGCCCTCGCGCGTTTCGTTCGGCAGATCGGCCTGGCGGATTCGCACGTCGATGACGCGCACGCCGAGCTCCGGCGCGGCCGAGTTGTTGAGGTCGGCCTCGATCGCCTGCATCAGCTGCGCCCGGCGGCCCGAAATGATGTCGTTCGAGGTGGCGCCGCCCAAAGCACGACGCATCGCCGCCTCGGTGAAGGTGTTGAGCCGGCTTGCGCCGCCCTCCTCGGAGATGGCGCTCTGATAGAAGCGGCGAGCGTCGAGGATCTGCCAACGGACAATGGCGTCGACAATCAAACGCTCCTGGTCGGACGCGACGAACGCTTCGCCTTCAATTTCGGTGCCCAGATTGCGGCGATCGTAGATCACCACGTTCTCGACGAACGGCAGCTTGAAATAGAGGCCCGGCTCCTCGCGGTTTGGCGCATTGATGACGCGGGTGTACTCACCGAACCGCAGCACGATCGCTTGCCGATCCTGGCGGACGATGAACATCGAGTTCAGCACGAGGATCAGCAGCGCGAACGCAACGATCGCTATGACGGGCAGACTGCGCGGCATCAGCGGTCTCCTTGCGGCTGAGCGGTCGTGGCCGGCCGGCGCACCATCCCGTCTAGCGGAAGATACGGCACCGCGCCGCCGCGCTGATCGAGGATGACGAGATTGCCGCGCTGGTACACTCGCTCCATTGTTTCGAGGTACAGACGATCGCGGGTCACCTGCGGCGCACGGCGATATTCGGCGTGAACGGCGATGAAGCGCCCCGCCTCACCAGTCGCTTCGCGCACAACGCGCTCACGATAGGCCTGCGCCTCGTTGACGATCCGGGCCGTGTCGCGCTCGGCCTCGTTGACGCGGGTCGAAGCTTCCTGGCCCGCAATGACGACGTCGTTGAACGCCTCGATCACCGCCGGCGGCGCGGCGGCCGGCAACAATTCAACCTGAAGCACCTGCACGCCGGACTCGTACTCGTCGAGCGTCGCCTGCATTAGTTCTTCGACGCCCTGTTCGACGGCGCCGCGCTCGGTGGTGATGATCGGCTCGAGCAGACGGCGGCCGATCACTTCGCGCATGGCGCTCTCGGCCACTTGCCGTACGGCGAGGTCCGGTTCGCGCACGTTGAATGCGTACGCGACGGCGTCCTTGATATTGTAATAGATGCGGAACTGGATCTGGACGATGTTGCGATCGCCGGTGATCATCAGGCTCTCGTCCGGAATGTCGCGGATCTCGCGATTGTTTCCTTCTTCAAAGCCAATCGTCTCTGTGCGCTGGCCAGTGACGTTGATGGTGCGCTGCGCTTCGATCGGCGCGGGCAGATGCCAGTGGATGCCGGGACCGGAGGTGCGGTTGTAGTCGCCGAGACGGGTGATCACCGCCTGCTCGCCTTCGTCCACCTGATAGACGCCGCTCAGCAGCCAGCCCACGATCACGATGCCGACAATCAAGCGCCAGGAAAGCCCACGTCCGCCAGATGGGCGCTCGCCGCCGCCATTGCCGCCGCGCATGTTGAAGCGCTCGCGCATCTGGCGAAGCCAATCTTCGAGGTCGCCGCCTTGGGGGCGTTGGGGCGATTTTGGCGGTTGGCCCCATGGCCGGCGGGGGCCACCGCCCCAGGGTCCTTGGCCGCCGCCCTGCTGGCCGCCGCCCGACTGGTCGTTCCAAGGCATCAGAAGTTCTTTCCCGCCCTACCTGCGCGCCTGTTCTGGCCGCATGCGTGGAGCTTGCAGCGCTCCCGTGCGCGCCGATATGTGACCCATGTTGTGAAGGATCAAGCATGAACAACCGGTTGGCGCTGCTACGAGAGAGCGTCGAACAGCGTCTCGATGCGATCCGCGACCCTTCCACCGGCAAGGGTTTGTTCACGTCCGGCCGCATTTCCGGGCTCGAGGTGCGCTGGGACGGAAAGGTCTCGTTCACACTCGAAGCGCCGCCTGAAGTGGCCGAACATTATGTCGCAGTGCGCGACCGGGCCGACGCCGAAGTGCGCAAGATCGAAGGCGTCAGAGGCGTTACCGCGGTGCTGACGGCGCATGGGCCGAAACCGCAGAGCGCCGGCGGCATTGGCCGGGTCAAGCACGTGATCGCCGTGGCGAGCGCCAAGGGGGGCGTCGGCAAGTCGACGGTCGCGGTCAATCTCGCCTGCTCGTTCGCTGCGCTGGGGCACGGGACCGGTCTGCTCGATCTCGACGTCTACGGTCCGTCCGCGCCGACTCTGCTCGGCACGGGCGAGCGGCGCCCGCAGATGAGCCGTGAGAAGGTCCTCGATCCGCTCGATGCGCATGGGCTCAAGACCATGTCGATCGGCTATCTCGTCGATCCGGCTTCGCCGATGATCTGGCGCGGCGCGATGGCGACGAGCGCGGTCAGGCAGATGATCGACGAAGTCGCCTGGGGCGAACTCGACGTGCTCGTGCTCGACATGCCGCCGGGCACGGGCGATGTGCAGGTGACGCTGGTGCAGCGCGTGCCGCTGGCGGGCGCGATCATCGTCTCGACGCCGCAGGAGATGGCGCTCGCGGACGTACGGCGCGGGCTCGCCATGTTCGAGAAGACGCGCGCGCCGATCCTCGGCGTGATCGAGAACATGGCCTATTTCGAAACCGCGGACGGCAAGCGCACGCACATTTTCGGCGAAGGCGGCGCACGGCGCACGGCGGAAGCGGCCGGCGCGCCGTTCCTCGGCGAAATTCCGATCGACGTCGCCTTGCGCGAGAGCTGCGATGCTGGTGTTCCACTGGTCGCGGCCCAACCCGATCATCCCGTTTCGCGCCGCATCCTCGATATGGCCCAGGCGGCGCTGGCGAATGTGGCGCGGCTCAACAAAGCCGCGCCGCGCATTCAGGTGAAATAGCAGCCTCACCGCGCCTTGCGCGCGCTTTTGCGGGCCGAACTCTTGCGAGCCGTGCTCTTGCGAGCGCCGCGCTTGCGGGCGGATTTCCGCGCCGTGCTCTTGCGGGCGGCTGTCTTGCGCGCGCCGGCAGTTTTGCGGCCGGCGCTCTTGCGCGCGGCCTTGCGCGCCGTGCTTTTGCGCGCGCCGCCAGCGGACTTGCGCTTGCGCGTCGCCGCCGCCTTTTTCGCGGACTTCGACTTCGCCGCCTTCGAGCGCTTCGCTGAGGCGGCGCCGCCCTTGCGGCCGCCCTTCTTCGCCGGCGCCTTGTTGGTTTTCTTGCCGCGACCCGAGCCGCTTTTCTTGCCGCCGCCGCTCATCGCGTTCACGGTCGCCCAAGCGCGACGCTCGGCTTCGTCGTCGGACACGCCGCGCTCTTCGTAGCCCTCCTCGATGTGCTCAGCTTGGCGCTTCTGCTTGCTGGTGTAGCTCGACTTGTCTCCGCGGGGCATGGGCGGACTCCTTGCGTTGTGGATTACTCACAACGGTAGTTCGCGCGCTGATGTTCCGATTTGCGCCCTACTCCAGCCTCAGCACGCGGATGGTGTTGGTCTTGCCGGCGCGGCCAAACGGGATGCCGGCGATGATGGCGACGCGATCGTCTGGACCCGCGACGCCAAGCGCGCGCACGGCGGCGTCGGCTTTGTCGACCATGTCTTCGACGCTGGTGACGTCTTCCGTCACGCGGCTTCTGACGCCCCAAACCAAAGCGAGGCGCCGCGCCGTCGCGGTGACCGGCGTCAGACCGACGACGCCGCAGCGCGGCCGCTCGCGCGCGACGCGGAGCGCAGTCGAACCGGTCGCGGTGAAGGCGACGACGGCGGAACAGCCGATGACGTCGGCGATGTGGCGGGCGGAGAGCGCGATGGCGTCGGCGGTGGTGGCCTGGGGCGGGGTCATGTCGCGCGGCAGCGAGGACCAGTAGGCGTCGTCGGCTTCGACGGCGCGGATGATGCGGTCCATGATGGCGACGGCCGATTGCGGATGGCGCCCGACGGCGCTTTCGGCGGAGAGCATAACGGCGTCGGCGCCTTGATAAACGGCGGTGGCGACGTCGGAGGCTTCGGCGCGCGTCGGCGTGGCGGCTTCGACCATGCTTTCGAGCATGTGGGTGGCGACGATCACCGGGCGGCCGGCGGCGCGGGCGGCGCGGATGATCTGGCGCTGAGCGATCGGCACCTGCTCGGGCGGCAGCTCGACGCCGAGATCGCCGCGGGCGACCATCACCGCGTCGGAGAGGTCGACGATTTCATCGATCTTCTCGAGCGCGCTGGGTTTTTCGATCTTGGAGATGATGCCGGCGCGCTCGCCGATCAGCGCGCGGGCTTCGCGGACGTCCTCCGGGTGCTGCACGAACGAGAGCGCGACATAGTCGACGCCGAGATCGAGCGCGTAGACCAGGTCCTCGCGGTCCTTCGGCGTCAGCGCTGAGATCGGGATGCGGCGGGTCGGAACGTTGACCCCCTTCTGGTTCTTCAACACGCCGCCGAAATCGACACGCGCCTTCACCTGATTGCGCCCGCGCTCGATCACGGTGAGCTGCATCTTGCCGTCGTCGAGCTTCAGGATATCGCCGACCTCGAGCGCGTTGACGAGTTCGGCGTGCGGCAGGCGGATCAGGTGGCCTGAGCCTAGTTCTTCCGACGCTTCCAGCGTGACGATGTCGTTGTAGCGGAGCTTGGTCTCGCCGCGCTCGAACGAGCCGACGCGGATCTTCGGCCCTTGCAGGTCGGCGAACACGGCGACCGGCGCGCCGGCCTTCTGTTCCGCCGCGCGGATCGCCTGCATGCGGCGGGCGTGATCCTCGCGCGCACCGTGGCTGAAATTGAGCCGGAAGCAATCGACGCCGGCTTCGATCAGCATGGCGAGCCGTTCCGGCGGATCGCTGGCCGGCCCCATCGTGGCGACGATCTTACAATCGCGAGTGCGCATTGTTGCTCCGCAAGGCAGTAGACAGTGGGCAGGTAGGCAATAGGGACTCGGTGCGACAGGGGCAACTGCGCCCCTACTGCCTACCTGCCCATTGCCTATTGCCCCATCTTATAGGGTCCGCCCTTCTCCAGCGCGCGTTGATAGGCGGGGCGGGTTTGTTGCTGTTTCCTGACGCGAACCATGTTGGGATAGCGGTCGAGACCGCCGCGATTGTTTCCGGCGTCGAGGACGAAGCTCATCTGAATGTCGGCCGCGGTGAAACGATCGGCGGCGAAATAGTCGCGGCCTTCGAGGTGGGCGTTGATGAAGCTGAAATGGTTGTCGATCTCCGGCTCGACGCGCATCTGCATCAAAGGCGCGCCGTATTCGCCGAGCAGGCCGACATAGAGTTTCAGCAGCAGCGGCAACATGGCCGAGCCTTCGGCGAAGTGGAGCCAGTAGAGATAATCGAAACGCGCCGGACCGCCGGCTGGGACGGAAAGCGCGCCGGACGCTTGGGTCTCGGCTAGATATTCGACGATGGCGGCGGACTCGGCGAAGACTTTGCCGTTCGCTTCGATCACGGGTGACTTGCCGAGCGGATGAATCTGCTTCAGCTCCGGCGGCGCGAGGCGCGTCTGCGGATTGCGGGCGTAGCGGCGGACTTCGTAGCCGAGACCGAGTTCTTCGAGCAGCCAGAGGATGCGCTGCGAGCGGGATTCTTCGAGATGGTGGACGATGATGCTCATGCTCGGTGCTCCTATCCTCCTCCGCAAAGCGGGGGAGGTGTCGCCGAAGGCGACGGAGGGGGACGTCGCCACAACTTCCCCCTTCGTCGGCCCGCTACGCGCGCCGACACTTCCCCCGCGCGCGGGGGAAGATCAATACGCTCCAAAATTCAGTTTCAGCCCCGGCTCCGGCCAACGCATTTTCGCCAGCTTGCCGGTTCCTGACAGCGTCACGTAGGCGTCGCGCATGTCGGCGCCGCCGAAGGCGATGTTGGTGACGAGCGGATCGGGCAGCGGCGTGTGCGTCGAGGCGCCGGCCGGCGTGATGGTGGTGACGCCGCCATTGAGGATCGTGGCGACGCAGACATCGCCGTTCGCCTGCACGGCCAGGCTGTCAAAATAGCAGTGATAGGGCTGCACCGCGACGACGCGGCCGACGCCGCCGAGCGCGCCGGGCGCGACTTCGCCTTCGCCGGTGATGTCGAAGGCCCAGAGCTTGCCGGTTTCGGTTTCGGCGCAATAGACGACGTTCTCGTCCGGCGCGAGGCCGACGCCGTTCAGGCCGACATGGCCGTACGCCGCTTCCTTGATCAGCGACCCGTCGGGCTTGGCGTAATAGAGCCCGCCGCGATCGCGGCTGCGCAGATAGCCTTTGCCGAGGTCGGTGAACCAGAAGCCGCCGCTTTTATCGAAGACGAGATCGTTCGGGCCGCGCAGCTTGTGTTCGCCGACCGCTTCATAGATGCGCTCGACCTTGCCGGTGGCGAGATCGACGCGTTCGATGCGGCCGGTTTCGTAATCCTTCGCGGCGTGGCCCGGAATGGTGAGGCCGCCGGCGTCGTGCCAGGCGAAGCCGCCATTGTTGCAAACGTAAACCGCGCCGTCCGGACCGATCGCGGCGCCGTTCGGACCGCCGCCGATCTCAGCGATGGTTTCGCGCTTGCCGTTCCAGACCCGCGTCAGCGTTTGGCGCTTGATCTCGACCAGAATGACGCTGCCGTCCGGCATCGCGATCGGGCCTTCGGGAAATTCGAGATTTTCGGCGATGATTTCGATGTTGCTCATGGGGCGACGGTAAGCGGAGAGTAAGCGAATGGCGAGTGGCTAGAAGCGAATAGCGAGTAGCGAATTGGGAACGGGAATGGCGCATGGTTCGCGAGCGGCGCAACCCGCTCCCCATTCGCTACTCACTATTCGCCATTCGCTCGCAAAGCGAGAGGCGGGGCGCGTCGGACGCGCTGGGGTAGTGCCTAGTGTGCGTTGCATATCTCTACGCAACGCTGCGCGTCGAACGCGCCCCGGATCGGCCGTTTGTCCCGGATTGGCGAGCCAGGAGTTTTTGACTCATCTGCATGGTTTCGCACGCAGAGGTCTTAGCTCCTTATGACCACGAGCCGGTTCAACGCGTCAGCAGCTTCCGAAAGCCGCTGGACCCTGCGGTTTCATGCCCCGCAGGCAATGCAGACGCCGTTCGCTTCGCCGCCAGGATCGGGACCTCCTTGAAGCGTCCCAAGCCCGCGCACTTCCTCAACGATGGACGAGAGTCGTTCGCTTTCACGCTCTTCTCCCTTCCATCGAAGCGACGTCTGCCGCGCCGGTCGATGCGCTCACATTTCAAAGCTTCGGAGCTCTTCGAAATCCTCTCGTGTGAGAGCAAGGGCATTATACGTCAGGTCTGGCGCTGTCGGATTGATTTTTGCGCGGGCGTTGAAGTTGCGAGAATTTTGCTCGGAAACATGGGGGATAGAGCGCGCATCTATCCCCGTCATCCTGGGGCTCAGCGAAGCTGAGAACCCAGGATCCAGGGGCCAACGCCGCAGTGGTCGCCCCTGGATCCTGGGCTCGCGCTCACGCGCGCCCCAGGATGACGGAGAGCGGCGGGTAGACTCACCCATTCGCGCCGGACGGCGTCCTCACCCGCATCGTGTTTATGGGTCCCGGACTTGGCGCTGCGCGCCAATCCGGGAATGGGTGGCCTAATTTCGCTCCAGCACGCGGACGGTGAAATCGGCGTCGTCTTTGGGGCCGCGCGGGACGTGTTCGGCGGCGACTTCGCGCCAGTGTGTGCGGTCGAACGAGAGGAATGCGTCGCCTTCGGGTTCGAGGTCGACTTCGGTCAGCACCATGCGGTCGGCTTGGGCGAGCGTCGCTTCGAACAGCTGGGCGCCGCCGATGACGCAGACTTCATCGGCGCCGGAAGCCTCCGCCATCGCGCGCCCGGCGGCGAGCATGGCGGCAAGATCGGTGTAGACCCACGCGCCTTCGGCGACGTAGTCCGCGGCGCGCGTCAGCACGAGGTTTTGCCGGCCGGGCAGCGGCTTCACGTGCAGCGACTCCCAGGTCTTGCGCCCCATCAGAACCGGCTTGCCCATGGTGGCGGCCTTGAAGCGCTTCATGTCGGACGAGAGCCGCCACGGCAGATCGCCGCCGCGGCCGATGACGCCGTTCCTGGCGACGGCGACGACGAAGGTCAGTTTGGGACTCACGCGATCTTTCTAGTCTTGGCGCCGCGGCGCGTCATCCGTAAGCATAGGGGCCATGCCGCGCAATTTTATCGTCTATGGACTTGCAGCTCTCGCTGGGGTGATGGGCTATTTCGTTCTGCGTGGGCTGCTGGGCGGCGAGCTCATGCTGCTCGTGGGGCTGATCGGCCTCGTCGTGGTCGGCGTGATCATGTTTCGGAATTTGCGGACCAACCGCAAAGTCGCGGAGGCGACGCCGGAGCAACGGACGCAGGCGCTGGCGTTCACGCCCGACGTTGGTAAAGCGGCGCTCTACCTGTTCCGCAATCAGTTCGTCGGCCGCGCCGTGGGCGTGAACGTGCTGATCGACGGGCGCGAAGTCGCGCAGCTGAAGAGCCCGCGCTTCACGCGCATTCTGCTCGCGCCGGGCGCGCACCGGATCGCGGGTTACACGGGCACGAACAAGAGACCGGAGGACGGCGAAGGCCTGGCGTTCACGGCGAACGCCGGGGACGTGCTGGTGATGAAGTGCGAAGTGGAGGCGCAAATGGTCGGCGTCACGGTGAAGTTCACGCCGTTGGCGCTGGACGCCGCGCGCGCGGATGTGGGGAAGATCGCGCGGATGGTGACGCCGGACGTGGCCGAGATTTAGCTCGCGTGGCGCTTAGACGATCATCCTCACGCTCGATCACCGTCGACGGTGAACACTACCGTTGGACCTTCGCTGATAATCTCGACGTCTGGAACGTCACGATCCAGCAGGCCAGTGGGGCCGGCCAGAAACTCGTCATCAATTTCGACCCTCTAAACTCTCCGCCGACGGAAATCACACCCTCGATCGTCGCGCGCGGAATTCGGTTGGCGCTTGGAGCCGGATGGACGCCGTCCAGCCGCGGTGCGCCTTTGCGTGCAAAATTCGAAGGCGACGCGCTCCAAACATGGCGCGCCTAGGCGCCGTTCTGCCGTTCTACGGCGCTCTCGCGAACCAGATGATGTGGCGCGCGCCTTTGCCGCCGCGGCCGGCGCGGACCATGGTTTCCTCGACATCGAAACCGGCGTGCTTTAAGCGGCGCGCGAACTTTTCGTCCGGCCCGGCGGACCAGATCGCCAGCACGCCGCCCGGCTTCAGCGCCGCTTTCGCCGCCGTCAGCCCGTGCATGGAATAGATCTGATCGTTGTCGGCACGGGTGAGCCCGTCGGGACCGTTGTCGACATCGAGCAAGATCGCGTCGTAGCGGCGGTTGGCGCCGGCGATGGCTCTGGCGACGTCCCGCATGACGAGATCGACGCGCGGATCGTCGAGGCAGCCGGCGGTGAGCGCCGCCATCGGACCGCGCGCCCAGTCGATGATTTCGGGCACGAGTTCGGCGATTGTGATGCGCGCTTTGGGGCCAAGGCGCGCGAGCGCGGCGCGGAGCGTGAAGCCCATGCCGTAGCCGCCGAGGAGGAGATGCGGCGCGTCGGTGTTGTGCAGGCGATCGCAGGTCATGGTCGCGAGCGCTTCTTCCGAGCCGCTGAGGCGGCTCGACATGAGTTCGTTGCCGCCGAGAGCGATGATGAAATCGCCGCCGCGGCGGAAGAGACGCAGCTCCTCGCCGCCGGGGATTTGCGCTGTGGCGAGGAGTTCGCGGGGGATCATGGCGATGCTCTTACGCTCCCTCTCCCTCCTATGGGAGGGAGAGGGTTGGGGTGAGGGTGGAGCGCCGGTGTTTGCAATTGTCGCGCGCTAGTCTTCAGGCGATTGCGCCGCCCCCTCACCCTGCCCTCTCCCCCTCTCGGGGGAGAGGGTTTGCTAAACCGCGATCGGCGCCCTGATCGTCGGGTGCGCGACGTAGTTCTGCAGCGTGAAGTCGCCGTACTCGAACGCGAAGATGTCTTTGCGTTCGGGGTTGATCAGCATTTGCGGCGGGGCGTAGGGCGTGCGGGTGAGTTGTAGGCGCGCTTGGTCGAAGTGGTTGTGGTACAAATGCGCGTCGCCGAAGGTGTGGACGAAGTCGCCGGGCTGGAGGCCCGTCACTTGCGCCATCATTTGCGTCAGCAATGCATAAGACGCGATGTTGAACGGGACGCCGAGGAAGACGTCGGCGCTGCGCTGGTAGAGTTGGCAGCTCAGTTTGTCGTCGGCGACGAAGAACTGGAACAGGCAGTGGCACGGCGGCAGCGCCATCTGGTCCACTTCGGCCGGATTCCAGGCGCTGACGATGTGGCGGCGTGAGTTCGGATTGGTCTTGATCGACTGAACCACGTTGGCGATCTGATCGATGACGCGGCCGTCTTTGCTTTCCCACGAACGCCATTGCTTGCCGTAGACGGGGCCGAGCTCGCCCTCCTCATTGGCCCATTCGTCCCAGATCGTGACGCCCTGCTCCTGCAGCCAGCGCACGTTGCTATCGCCGCGCAGGAACCAGAGCAGTTCGAGGATGATGCTTTTCAGGTGCAGCTTCTTGGTGGTGAGCAGCGGGAAGCCTTGAGAGAGATCGAAGCGGAGCTGGCGGCCGAAGACGCCGCGCGTGCCGGTGCCGGTGCGATCGCCGCGGTCGACGCCGTTTTGGAGGATGTCGTCCAGCAGGCCGAGATAGGCGATGTCGGCTTGGCTGGGGGCGCCTTCTGGCGCGGGGGCGGGTTGGGCGTTCATTTCAAGTTCAATATGGGCCGACTCGGCAAAGCTCACCACGGCCGGCGCCTCGCGTCGCCCTTCGACACGCTCAGGGGTGACGCGATTGAGAGTGATCGAGGCCTCCTCCGGCGTCAGCCCGAGCCTGTCGAAGGCGGGATAACGGCGCACCCGGCCCGCCCCGTCTCCCGCACCTGTTGGATCAGCGGGCCGGCGAGCCAGGCGGCGCGGGCGTTGACGTTGACACCCGCCGCGCGGAGGGCGCGGGCCATCCATTGGTTGCAGACGTTGAACAGATGGAACGAGCCGCGCGTGCGCAGGAAAGACGAGCGGCCGACGACTTTGCCATCGCTGGTGCGGATCGGCGCGCCGGTTTCGTCGAGCACGAGCGCGCGGTCGACGTAGGCGACGAAGCGCTGGGCGCCTTCGCGGCTGACGCCGATGGCGGCGTCGGCGTTGGGGCCGAGATAGGCGGAGCTGGGGCCGGCGTTGTAGGCGACGTGGAGCACGCTGGGGCTCGGCGGGATCAGCGCGTCGAGGCCCATCAGCAGATCCGCGCCGTCGGAGCGGTAGAACGCTTCGTCGCCCCAGCCGATCAGGAAGCTTTCGGCCTCGGGATAGAGCCGGCGCAGCGGATGATCTGCGGGAAAGATCGCCGCCGGCGCGCCGATGTCGCTGTGATAGCCGTTCGAATAGAGGCGAAGCTCGACGCAATTTTCGGGCGTCGCGGGCGCGACGTTTGGCGCGGGCAGCGGCATGTAGAGCCAGACGAACAGCGCAACGCCGGCGAGCAGCACGCTCGCGGCGATCGGACGCCGGCTCAGGGCGCGTCGTCGCTCGTCAACAGTTTCGCCCGGAACGCCCATCCCGCCAGCAAAGCCCCCGCCATGGGCGCCGCGATAAAGAGCCAGAGCTGGCTCAACGCGTCGCCCAACACCCACACCGCAGGCCCCAAGGAGCGGGCCGGATTGACCGACACACCAGTAACCTGAATCCCGACGATGTGAATGGCCGCAAGCGTGAGGCCGATGGCGAGACCGCCGAATTCGGAGCCCTTCTGGGTCGCGCCGAGCACCACGGTGACGAAGATGAAGCCGGCGACGATCTCGAAGATGGCGCAGGCGATGAGCGAATAATCCGCCGGCGAGCCTTGGCCGGAGGGCAGGCGCACGCCGTAGCCGTTCTGGCCGAGGCCGTTTTCGCTGAGCACGAAATCGGGCGAGCCGGAGGCGATCATCAGCAAGATGCCGGCGCCGACGACGGCGCCGAGGCACTGGGCGATCCAGTAGCCGGTCATCTCCACGGTGCGCATGCGTCCGGCGGCCCAGACGCCGAGGCTGACCGCCGGGTTGATGTGGGCGCCGGAGACGCCGCCGAGGCCGTAGGCCATGGCGACGACTGCAAGCCCGAAGGCCCAGGCGATCCCCTCCTGGCCGACGACGCCGAACCCGGCCAGCACCGCCGCGCCGCACCCGAACAGCACCAACGTCATCGTGCCGATGAACTCAGCCGCCAGCTTCTTGATCATAAGCGCCGCCTCTTCCCGCGGCTTGTTGGTAAGCTGAGTCTTGGAGCCGCACGGCATTTGTGTGCGGCCGCGACGCTCCCTATATTGGTCGCGTTCGGGCTTGCCCGGACTATGGCGATAAACGCGCGGAGATAGGCGGATCGGACCCGGGTGCGATGCCCGGCGGCTCCACCAAGAGGGGTCAGAAGCCAGAAATCAGAAGTCAAAAGCCGTTCTGATCTGATTTTCTGAGTTGTTTCTGACTTCTGTTGCTGGGGCCGAAATAGGATCGACGGACGTTGAAGGCCGTTGCTTTTGCTCGGGTTGGTCCCGTTACAGGCCAAACAGCATAGTTGCGAATGACAACAACGCTGAAGAGTTCGCCCTCGCTGCGTAAGCAGTGCGAGTGATCTCGACCTAAGTCCTACCGAGTAGCATCGCTAGGCGGGGCCCCCCGGCGCCCGGCAACAGAAGCCGGGGACTCCTTTTCATCACTTATCCACAGCACCTGCTCGCCCTTGGCGTGCGCGCGCGCGCCGGCGCTGCGCACAGACGCGTGCGAATTTCCGTTGCCGCGCAAACATTTGGCGAGTTGCTCACAGGCGCGTTCGCGCTCTGCGCGAAGCGGAGCTTGCTTCGCTGTCACGTTTCACACGCATGTGCGAACTGTTGCGCGGCGCAGACGTTTCGCCTCTCGACGTTGGAAACACTCGCGATTTCGCGCTCTGTGGATGAACAATTGACTGCCCGGAACGAGGCAGTAAGGGTGACCCCGGAGCCAAGGAGGGGCGGCCGTGGCCGACGATTTGATCGGGTATGAAAGCTTGATGCAGGACGCGCTGCGCAGCGTCGTGCGCGCAGCGTTGCAGGAAGCCGCAAGCCCGCGCGGCCTTCCTGGCAAGCACCATTTCTACATCACCTTCCGCACGCATGCGCCCGGTGTCGTGATCCCGGATCATTTGCGCGCGCGTTATCCCGATGAAATGACGATCGTGCTCGAGCACCAGTTCTGGGATCTCGAAGTCTACGCCGATCGCTTCCGCGTCATCCTGAAATTCTCCGGCCAGCCGCAGCCGATCACGATCCCGCTGAAAGCGATCACGCGCTTCTTCGATCCGAGCGTGAAGTTCGGACTGCAGTTCGAACATCAGCCGCTGGACGAAGCGCGCATGGCCTCCGGCGATGATGCGATCGCGCCGGCGCCGCGCGAAGTGCAAGCGGAAGCGCCGCCGCCGGCGCAGAGCGACAGCGCCGTCGTCAGCCTCGACGCATTCCGGAAGAAGTAAGCGCGGCTCAGTCCCTGCGCACTGCGCGCACGGTGATGCGGTCGCGTTCGCCGCTTTTGCGTTCGCACAGCAGCCGTGCGATCTGGCTGTCGTCGAAGAAGACGTGGCCTTTCAGCGCGTCGAGCAGCGCCTTGGCGAGATTGTCGAGATCGAGCGAAGGGACCTCGCCGACATATTCCATCGTGAGTTCGACCTCGAACTCGCCCCAGCGCGGGCGGATCTGAAACTCCTTGCGGAAGAACTCGTAGACGAGCGGCTTGTAGTAGCGCGCCTGCGTGGTGATGCCGTCGATGGCGAACTCGGCGCCGCCCGCGATCTCGCGGGCGCGCACCTTGCCGCGGCCGGTCCAGGCGTTCACGCCCGCACGCGATGCGTCGCGCGCATGGCGGCGATCAGAGCGGCGTGGAACTGGCCGCGGCGCTGCATCTCGCCGTCGGGCGCGTAGAAGAAGCACGGCGCATCGAGACCAGCGGCGGCAAGCGTCGCTTCGGCGGCGTCGATGCGGCCCCACAAGGTGACGAAGACACAGCGGCCGTCCTGCGCGGCTTCGCGCACGTCCTCCAGCACGGCGGCGCCTTCGGTGAGATCGACAATGACGGCGTCGCAGGAATTGGCGAGCAGCTGCAGCGTCAGCAGGCGCCAGTGCGGCGCGGCGCGCACCGGCAGCGCTTCCTCGGGTGACACGGCGGTCGCCAGATTGAGGCGCACGCGCCGGCGCAGACGCCGCGCCAGCGCGCGATAATCGGCGGCGTTCGCGATGGTCGGGCCTTCGGGCGCATCCATGCGGGCGACATGACCGAAGACGCCGAGCTCGCGCCGCGCCATCGCCGCGCTGGCGCGCTCGGCGCCGGCGCCGACGAGCAGCAGCCGCGCCGGTTTGCGCCGCAGTGCTGAAAGCGTCAGCCAGGCCGCCGACGCGGCGGCCAGGACGGCGCCGATCGCCCAGAGCGTCCGCTCGTCCGTGACGCGGCCGAGCGAGGCGGCCGCGAGCGCGGCGAACAGCGCGAAGGCGCTGAGCTGGGCCAATGCGCGGAACGCCAAACGCGCGCGCCGGCGCCAATCGAAGAAGAGCCGCGTTCCCTTCTCCAGATCGGCCGCGCCAATATGGCCCGCGACGCTGACGCGCCACGGGCCGGACGATATCCGCCGCGCGCGCATCGCCTCGGCGATCGCCCGGCGCGCCGCTTCGCTGTGGTCCGGATTGGCCGCGGCGGCCCTCAGCGCGCGGTCCGATAGGCGCTCCACCGCCTCGCGCGCCGGCTCCGGCGCGCGGAGCGCGCTCACCGTCCGCATGTCCTGCGCCTGCACGCCGCTGCCTCCGCCCCGTCCTTGCGCTTGATCGGCCGATTTCATCCTCATATCCCGTGCAGGAGACAAGGCGTCATTTCCTCCAAGGCATTCTCCATGAAAACGCGTACCGAAACCGACACGTTCGGACCGATCCAGGTCGAAGCGGACAAGTACTGGGGCGCCCAGGCGCAGCGGTCGCTGCAGAACTTCCGCATCGGCGAAGAGAAGATGCCGGCGCCGATCGTGCGGGCGCTCGGGATCGTCAAACGCGCGGCGGCGGAAGCCAACATGGAGCTTGGCGTGCTGAAGCCGGAGATCGGCGAGACGGTCGTCAAGGCGGCGCAGGAAGTGATCGAGGGCAAGCTCAACGCCCACTTCCCGCTCGCAGTCTGGCAGACGGGCTCAGGTACGCAGTCGAACATGAACGCCAACGAGGTGATCTCGAACCGGGCGATCGAGATGCTGGGCGGCGAGATGGGCTCGAAGAAGCCGGTCCATCCCAACGACCACGTCAATATGAGCCAGTCGTCGAACGACACGTTCCCGACGGCGATGCACATCGCCTGCGCCGAAGAGATCGAGCATCGGCTGATCCCGGCTCTGCAAAAGCTGCGCAATGCGCTGAACGACAAGGCGCAGGCCTGGAAGGACATCATAAAGATCGGCCGCACCCACACCCAGGATGCGACGCCGGTGACCTTGGGCCAGGAATTCTCCGGCTACGCGCAGCAGGTCGAGAACGGCATAGCCCGGATCCAATCGACGATGCCGATGCTGATGCAGCTGGCGCAGGGCGGCACGGCGGTGGGCACCGGGCTCAACGCGCCGGTGGGTTTCGCCGAAAAAGTGGCGGAGAAGATCGCCGCAATCACGCAGATGAAGTTCACCAGCGCGCCGAACAAGTTCGAAGCGCTCGCGGCGCACGACGCGATGGTGATGAGCCATGGCGCGATCAACACGGCGGCGGCTTCGCTGTTCAAGATCGCCAACGACATCCGCTTCCTCGGCTCGGGCCCGCGCGCGGGGCTTGGCGAACTGGCGCTGCCGGAGAACGAGCCGGGCTCCTCGATCATGCCGGGCAAGGTGAACCCGACGCAGAGCGAGGCGCTGACGCAGGTGTGCGCGCACATTTTCGGCAATCACGCGGCGCTGACGTTCGCTGGCGCCAGCGGCCATTTCGAGCTGAACGTGTTCAATCCGGTGATGGCGTACAATTTCCTGCAGAGCGTGCGCCTGCTCGCGGACGCGGCGGTGAGCTTCACCGACAATTGCGTCGTCGGCATCGAACCTAGGCTCGACAACATCCAGGCGGGCGTCGAACGCTCGCTCATGCTGGTGACGGCGCTGGCGCCGAAATACGGCTACGACCGCGCCGCCAAGATCGCCAAGACCGCGCACAAGAACGGAACCACGCTGCGCGAGGAAGCAATCAAGGACGGCATTCCGGCGGAAGATTTCGACGCCATCGTGCGTCCGGAGAAGATGATCGGGCCGGGGTGATGTAAGGGGAACTTCCCGAGGAGTTCGCCCCTAACATGAGTTAAATGGCCTCACGTGCGCGTGATGCGCGTGATCACTGAGAAGTCTTCGAAAATCTGGAACGAATCTGTCTGCCCCAGCGATAACGCTTGGCCACGCGGTAACGCGGGCTTATGTGAGCGTTGATGAACGAGATCGTAAACCTGAAGCGCGTTCGCAAAGCGAAAGCGCGCGCGGCAGAGGAGATCACAGCCGCGAACAACCGCATGGCGTTCGGACGAACCAAGACAGAGAAGCAACTGGCCAAGGCGGAGCGGGAGGCTGCCGACCGCAAACTCGACGGGCACAAGAGACATGACAATGACACCGACATCTAGCGGCGGCCTGCAGAAGCGCTCGATGCGCATCGCCGGCCACAGGACGTCGCTGGCCCTGGAACAAGAATTCTGGTCGGGCCTCGAGAAGATCGCGCGGTCGCGTTCGACAAGTCTGCCGATGCTGATCGCATCGATCGACGAACGGCGCGCGAAGAACACGCCAGAGGCGTCGCTGGCTTCGGCTGTGCGCGTCTTCGTGCTGGAGAACCGCGTCTGAGCGGCTATTGCATCGGGCGTCCGTACAGCACGAGCGCGTAGTAGCATGGCGAGACGGTGCAGTTGTGCATCACCGCCTGCACGGTGAACGGCCCCGACCATTGCGGCGCCACGGCGACGACGGGCGTCGCGTCCTGCAGATTGTCCTGAGAAACGGCGTTGTTGTTCTCGTCGTAGAGGATCAGGTCGAAATCGCCGCAATCATTGTCGCAGACGCCGATAATGCGGTACTCCATCCCCACTTGCAGCGTCGCCGGGACGTTTGCGTACTGGCCCTGCGGCAGCTGTCCGCTGACCGGCGGCGCCAGCTGTTGATAGCCCTGGGCCACGAACGCCTGCTCCACCTGCGCCAACCGGCCGAGGATTTGCTGCTGATAGTCGGTGACCGCCGGCGCCTGAGACGGCGTCGCCGCCACCGGCTGGATCGGCATCGTTTCGGCGATCTGCTGCGGCGGCAACGGGGCGGGCTGCATCATGAACGCGCCGGCGCCGAGCACGAACACGCCGGCGACTACCCCGACGATCCAGACCCAGGCCGGCGGCCCGCTCTTCGTCTGCGCGGCGGGCATCGGGGCGTGGGCGACCGGCGGCGGCGCCTGGGGCGGCTGCATCGTGAACGGCCTCGGCACGGGCTGGCCGGTCGCAACGCGCGAGACGGCGTCGACGACGCGACGCCAGTTCACATCGTTCTGGTCGCCGTGCCAGGCGGTGAGATCCGCCGCCTGCACTTCGCCGAACCCGAACGGCGGCTGGGTGCCGTCGAGCAGCACCGGGATCAGCACGCCCTTGTCGCGGCCGAGCCGCGCTTCTTCGCGCACCGACTGCGATTTCGTCGACTGCGCGCTCCACAGCACGATCAGCGCTTTGCACTGGCTGAGCTTCAGTTCGATGTAATCGGCCCAGGTGGTGCCGGGCGGTATTTCGTTGTCCCAGAAGACATCGAGGCCGGCGCGCTCCAGTCCCTCCGCCACTTGCCGCGCGCGGGCGGCGTCCTCGCGGGCGTACGACAGGAAAACGTCGGCCATGGTCCCCTCCTGCACTAGTCCTAGCAGGAGCGCAGGCCGGTTCAATCGCGCGTCATAGTCCTTTTGGGTGCGGACCGTACTGGTTCATCCCCGGCGCCGAGGAAATGACGCCCACCACGATCGCCGCGCCGACCGCGGCCAAGGAGATCAACGGCCCGATCGGGCTCGGATCGCCCGACAGCGCCATGCCGAGGAGCGTCAGGCCGACGACGGCGGCGGCAAGCCAGCCGCTATGGCCAATATCGTGCAGCCGCCGCGCCGTGACGCTGATCCCCGGCGCCAGCAAGCCGAGCCAAACCGCGCCGGTGAAATAGGGATTGATCGGCGCGCCGGTGAAGTCGACGCCGAACTGCAGGTCGATGGCGCCGGCGACGATCAGCGCCAGCACCGCGAACAGCGCCCACCACCAATATTCGGCGCGGCCAGCGCGTCCCTTGCCGTTGGCGTAGAGGCGCAGGCACTTCTGCACGTAGTGGATCGGCGAAGGCTCGGCGGCGACGGCGACGTGCGCCGAAGCGGTCGCGCCGGCGAAGGCGGCGGTTTGCAGCGCCGGCTGCGGCGGCGTCCATGCGCTCGTGCGCGGCGCCGTTTCGCCGCGGGCGGCGGCGTAAACAGCTTGCGCGAATTTCGTCCACGCCGGATCAGCGTAGTCTCCGCGCCATTGCGTGAGGTCCGCGCACTGCACTTCGCCGAACCCGAACGGCAGCTGCACGTTCTCGATCAGAACCGGGATTAGCCGCGACTTGTCGCGCGCGATGCGCGCCTCTTCGCGCACGGACTGCGAGCGCGTCGAATGCGCGCTCCAGAGCACAATCGCCGCTTTGCAGCCGGAGAGCTTGCCTTCAATGTAATCGGCCCAGGTCTGGCCGGGCGGAATTTCGTTGTCCCAAAACGGGTCGAGACCGATGGAGGCGAGCCCGTGCGCGATGCGCTGCGCGTGCTCGCGGTCTTCGCGTGCGTAGGAAATGAATACGTCGGCCATGATCGCCCCGCTCTTCCGATTCGCGGGCGTAGGCTAACGCCGCGCAGGCCGCACGCGGAGCGGTTTTACGTGTCGCTTTGGCAAGGATCAGCGGCTGGAGTCTGCCGGCGCTGAAGGCGCTTGTGTCTCGGCCTCGGCGGCGGCGAACGTGCGCGCCGGCTGCTCAGGCCCGAACGCGGTGAACACCATCGCGGTCAGCGCGATCACCATAATGCCGGCTACAACGCCGGAAAATGCGCCGGCGCGAGATTCGTGCTCATCCGCCATTGTTCAGCTCCATCCGCGGAGATAACCGCAAAGAAGCGCGGAAGTTCCTGCTAAGGCGTGTCCTAGGCGCCGCAGTAAACCAGACTTGTCGGCGCCGACCACGGCCCGCCCGCGATCATCATTGCCCGTGCAGATTCAGCGAACGAGAGCTGAATCTGATACGGCGCCGGCGGCGCTTCGGCGGTGCATGTGGCGGCGATGTCGTAGCCCGTCGGCGTCAAAGTCACAGTGTCGAAGGTGCAGGCGACTTCGCCGCGCGTGGTCACGCCGCGCTCTTCGAAACGCCATGCCGGCTCGGCACAACCCTCTGCGCTCGTCGCCCATTGGCCGACATAGCGGGGCTGCTGTTCCGTCGGCGGCGGCAGCGCGCGCGGCAGCGGCTCGGCTTGGCCGACCTCAGCCGCGGCCTCGGGATCAGGCGGCGGCTCGACCGGCTGGCTGCACCCGAACACGGCCAGCGCCAGCGCGCAGGCGGCAAGTTTCATCCGCATGGACGCACAACCTGCTGCCGTCGCGCCGGTTCCGAAGGAACGTCAGGCGGCCGCTTCGGCAGACGCCAAGCGGCCGTTCTGCAGAGCGAGCGCCGCCTGCCAGCCGGGCAGCTGCGCCATCGCCGCGCCCCAGCGCCGGATTTCGGCGTAAGGTTCGAGCGGCAATTGCACGAACGGCTCGAGGATAAGATCGGCGGCGACGGCGAAATCCGCCAGCGTGAGCCGATCGCCGGAGACGAAGCGGCGGCCCTTGAGATGCGCGTCGAGGATCGAAGCAGCTGCGTGGAAAGCGCTGAGGCCGCGCTCCACTTCGGCGGCGTCGGGTTCGCCGAGACCGAGAACGCGCTTCACACCGCGCTCGAAGGCGAGAATGGCGCAGGCCCGATCCCAGGTGGTGGATTCCCAGAACATCCATTGCGCCATGTCGGCGCGCGCCTTCGCGTCGGCCGGGATCAAGCCGGCTTCGGGATTCTTCTCGGCCAGATACTGGATGATCGCATTGGATTCCCAGAGCTTGAACGCGCCTTCTTCGAGCACGGGCATTTTCTGGTTTGGATTGAGCGCGGCAAACTCGGGCGCGCGCGTGGCGCCTTTGGTCAGATCGCAGAAACAAAACTCGTAGTCGAGCCCGAGATGATGCGCGACGGCGAGCACCTTGAACGCGCGCGGGCTGTGCGGAAACACGTGCAGTTTCATTTCATCGTCTCCCTCTATTGCTTCAGACCGGCATAAGCGCCGAAGCCGTTCTCGAACACGGCGACCCAACCATTGTTGTAGGCGTTGCGGAGTTTGTCGGCTTCTTCGCCCATGCGCTCCCAGTTCTCGTGCGTAAGCGTGACGCGGCAGCTGTCGGCGTCGAGCGGCTCGAAGCGGACGGAGACATCGGTCGATTGCGGCCGGCCGAGGCTCCATTCCATGGCGAACAACGCGCCCGGCTCGAACGCCTTTACCACGCCCCACTCGAGATCGCGCCCGTCCTGCAGCGTCTCGTAGATGCGCCCGCCGACGCGCGGCTCGACCGTCACGCGCACGGCGATCTCGCCTTTGGCCGCGACGCCGCGATTGTGCGTGTGCATCGGCCACCAGGCGCTGATCTCCTCGGTGAAGACGCGGAACGCCTCGCGCGCGGAACGGCGCACGTCGATGCTCTTCACGATCGGCGAGACTTCAACGACGGTCATTGATCTTTCTCCGCATAGTCTTTGAAATTGGCGAGCGCCTCGTCCCAGAAGCCGTCGAGCCAATCGCGCAGTTCGCGCAGGCCCTCGGCGTGGATGCGATAGAGGCGCGCCGCGCCGCGCGGTTCGTCGCGGACGAGGTCGGCCTGCTTCAACGCCTTCAAGTGCTGCGACACGGCCGGGCGGCTGACCGGCAGTTGCGCGGCGATCTCCCCGACCGTGCGGGGGCCGGCGCGCAATTGCTCGAACACCGCCCGGCGGGTCGGATCGGCGAGCACGGCGAGGGCATTTCCGTAAGCCATGGCTAACCGTAATCCTACACTTACAGCGAGTCAACAGCTGCGGCGAGCGCGATGATTCTGTTCCTGTTTCGTGCTAGAGCTGACGCGCTAGATTAGATTCGATGTCCCAAGACCTGCCTGACCTGCCGATCTCGCAGCGCGCGATGGCTGCGCCGCCGTTTCTCGCGGCGCTGAACCCTGAGCAGCGCGCGGCAGTGGAAGCGCTCGACGGGCCGGTGCTGGTGCTGGCCGGCGCCGGGACCGGCAAGACGCGCGTGCTGACGACGCGTCTGGCGCATCTGTTGGCCAGCGGACGCGCCAAGCCGTGGGGCGTGCTGGCGGTGACGTTCACGAACAAAGCCGCGCGCGAGATGCGCGAGCGGGTCGAGAAACTGCTCGGCCCGGGCGGCGGCGGGCTGCCGTGGCTCGGCACGTTTCACTCGATCAGCGCGCGCATGCTGCGCACGCACGCCGAACTGGTGGGCCTCAAGAACAATTTCTCGATCCTCGATACGGACGATCAGATCCGTTTGCTGAAACAGATCATAGAAGCCGAAGGCATCGACGAAAAACGCTGGCCGGCGCGCCAGCTCGCGGGCCTGCTCGACAGCTGGAAGAACCGAGCGCTGACGCCGGAGCGCGTGCCGAAAGGCGAAGCGTTCTCGTTCGCCGATGGCGCAGGCGTGAAGCTCTACGCGATCTACCAGGCGCGGCTGAAGATTTTGAACGCGTGCGACTTCGGCGATCTGCTGATGCACATGATCGACGTCTTCCAGCGCCATCCGGACGTGCTGGAGACGTATCATCGCAAGATCAGCCACCTGATGGTGGACGAATACCAAGACACCAACGTCGCGCAGTATCTGTGGCTGCGCTTGCTGGCGCAGGCGCAGAAGAATTTGTGCGTAGTGGGTGACGACGATCAGTCGATCTATGGCTGGCGCGGCGCCGAAGTGGACAACATTCTGCGCTTCGAGAAGGACTTTCCCGGCGCCGTGGTGGTGCGGCTGGAGCGCAATTATCGCTCGACGGGGCACATCCTCGCCGCGGCGTCGCATCTGATCGCGCACAATCGCGGCCGGCTCGGCAAGACGCTGTTCACCGACGACGAGGAAGGAAACCGGGTCAAGGTGCGGGGCGTCTGGGACGGCGAGGCTGAGGCGCGGCTGATCGCCGACGATATCGAGCACTGGGTGCAGTCGAACCGCTCCTATGGCGAATGCGCGGTGCTGGTGCGGGCGGCCTGGCAGATGCGGGCGTTCGAAGAACGTTTCCTGATGCTGCGCATCCCCTACAAGGTGATCGGCGGCCCGCGCTTCTTCGAGCGGGCGGAAATCCGCGACGTGCACGCCTACCTGCGCCTGATCCGCTCGGAAGACGACGATCTCGCCTTCGAACGCATCGTCAATCAGCCCAAGCGCGGCGTCGGCGAAAGCACGGTGCAGAAGCTGCACGCCTATGCCGGCAAGCCGCCGGTGCGGTTCGTCACCGATGCGGGGCCGCTGTTCGATGCGAACACTGGCGAAGTGGTCACCGAGCAGCCGGCAGCGCCGGGCGGGGCGACGCGCTTTCGCACCTTGGTCGGCGCGGCGCGCGACCTGATCCGCACCGACGATCTCCCACTCAAGGCGCGCACGGCGCTGCGCGCGTTCCTGAACGATCTCGACCGCTGGCGCGAGCAGGCGCGCACGATGAGCCATGTCGAGTTGGCCGAGATCGTGCTCGACGAGAGCGGCTACACGGAAATGCTGCGCAACGACAAGTCGCCGCAAGCGCAAACGCGCCTAGAGAACTTGAAGGAACTGGTCCAGTCGATGAGCCAGTACGACACGCTCGAAGCCTATCTCGAACATGTCGCGCTGGTGCTCGACATCGAAGCGGAGAGCGAAGGCGAGAACGTGCAGCTTTCGACACTGCACGCGGCGAAGGGCCTGGAATTTCCACTCGTCTTCCTGCCCGGCTGGGAGGAGCAAGTGTTTCCCTCACAGCGTTCGATCGACGAGAATGGCGAGAAGGGTTTGGAAGAAGAGCGCCGGCTCGCTTATGTCGGCATCACGCGGGCGCGGGAGAGTGCGCGCATTTCGTTCGCCGCCAATCGCCAGATCTACGGCCGCTGGCAGACCGTGCTGCCCTCCCGCTTCATCGACGAACTTCCCGCCAAGAGCGTCGACGCCGTCAGCGAGACCGGCTACGGCATGCAGGCGCCGGGCGTGCGCGAGATGGCCGTCGCCCCGTTCTCCTCCGGCTATCAATCGCCAGGCTGGCGGCGCGCGCAGGAACGCGGCGCGTTCACGTCAAAACCGCCGACGATCGACGGCGGAGCGCGCCTTGTCGCGCGCAGCGGCGACGCCGACAGTCACTATTCACGCGGCGACCGCATCTTCCACGAGAAGTTCGGCTACGGCCGCATCCGCCAAGTCGAAGGCAACAAGCTCACGGTGGATTTCGACAAGGCCGGTGAGAAGCGCGTGATCGACAGCTTCGTCCGCCCCGCGAGCGCGGCTTAACAATTGCGCATGGAGTGGAAGACCGCATTCACAGTGAGAGTGTCTCCGCTCACACTGTAAAGTACGAGATATGGCGTCTTCGAAACCACCAGGCATCGCTCCGGACCGCCGCGCTCAAACGGCGCCGCATACGGCATATCCCGCTGATCCGCCACTCGGCCAATGATGCGCGCCATTATGCGCCGTGCAGCTCGTGGACTATGTTGCTGCAGATACTTACGGATGTCCCGTAGGTCGTCGCGTGCGCGCGGCGACCAAACGACATTCACTTCGACTGAGCAGGCAGAAATTCCGCCACGATATCCTCGTGGGGGATCGGGTCCCCTTGTTCTTCTTCGGCGCGGCGGCGCAGCTCCGCCCGTTGTTCATCCGTCAGCAGCGGCTCCGGGTGATCGAGCATAAACTCGATCTCGACAGCGATCATGTCCTGCCGGTCCGGCGGGAGCTCCTTTAGGCGCGCGAGTACCAGATCGAGTTTGGTCATAGCGGCCAATATACACGTTTCCTTCCTCCGCCGCCAGCAACCGCGCGCGACTCCGAAAGTCGTCCCCGCGCCCGCGCGCGCTACATCACCGCCTGTGACGCAGAGTTACGCCGCCTGCGAGCGTGGGACGATCCGCGCCGAGCCTTGTCCGCGCGCGCAAGGGCGCGAGCTCTCCTCCGCGCGGAAGCGTTGGATTCTCGCCGCCTGCGTTCTCGCTTCCTCCATGGCGTTCATCGACGGCTCGGCGCTCACCGTCGCGTTGCCGCGGCTGCGGTCCGAACTCGTCGCCGACTATGCGACGGTGCAGTGGGTGATCAACGGCTACATGCTGGCGCTGGCCTCGCTCACTTTGATCGGCGGCGCGCTGGCGGACGTATACGGCAAGGCGCGCATGCTGACGATCGGCGCGGCGGCGTTCGGGCTCTTCTCGATCGGGTGCGCGCTCGCGCCGGGCGTGACGTGGCTCACCGGCGCGCGCGTGCTGCAGGGCGTCGCCGCCGCCATCGTCGCCCCTTCCAGCCTGGCGTTGATCGGCGCCACCTATCCGCGCGAGGAGCGCGGGGCGGCGGTCGGCGTCTGGGCGGCGGCCTCGGCCGTCACCACGGCGGGCGGGCCGATCCTCGGCGGCTGGCTTACCGAGACGTTCGGCTGGCAAGCGATCTTCTGGATCAATCCGCCGATCGCCGCGGCGACGGTGATCCTCCTCTTGTTCTTCGCGCAACGTGTGCCGAAGACCGAGCGCGGCTTCGATTGGCTGGGCGCGGCGCTGATCGCCGGCGCGCTCGGCGCATTCGCGTTCGCATTGAGCAGCATCGCGCCGGCCGAGGGCGCGGGCGTCGAGATCGGCCAAACCGTTTGGCTCGCCTTCGGCGCGGCGGTCGTCGGCCTCATTGCCTACGGCGTCTGGGAGACGCGTGCGCGCGCGCCGCTGACGCCGCCGCGGCTTTGGGCCAATCGCCCGTTCACGGCGCTCAACATCGCCACCCTGCTCATCTATGGCGCCATGGCGATCATGTTCTTCGCGCTGCCGTTCGAACTCGTCGACCGGCGCGGCCTCACCGCGACGGAAGCGGGCATGGCGATGCTGCCGATGACGATCGCGCTCGGCGCGCTCTCGCAAATGTTCGGCGGCTTGGCTGACAAGATCGGCGCGCGGCCGCTGCTCATCATCGGCCCGCTGGCGGCGGCGGGCGCTTACCTGCTGTTTGCAGCATTGCGTGAAATGAATCTGTGGCTCGCCGTGATCGCGCCGATGACGCTGCTCGGCTTGGGCTTTGCCGTGCTGGTGGCGCCGCTGACGGCGTCGGTTCTCTCTGCCGTCGGCGACGAGGACGAGGGCCTCGCCTCCGGCGTCAACAACGCGGCGGCGCGCGCCGCGCAGCTGATCGGCGTGGCGCTCGCAGCCGGACTGGCGCCGCTGACGCCGGGGTTTGCGGCAAGCATGATCGCGGCCGCTATCGCCTCGGCATTGGGCGCGGCGTGCATGCTGGCGCTGCCGCGGAAAGGAAAAGAGCGGCGCTGAGTTGCTTCTGCTCCTGCGCGAACTCAGTTACGGAACCTTCGAGAGCGCCGCTGCGCCTTAACCTTAATCGCCGCGGAACTTCGGCTGAAACGATTGTGGTCTGGACGTCGTTTGCGCGGAAGCGTAGCGCAGAACGACTATGGCGCTTACGTCAGTGACATTCATGGAGGCCGGTTTGGAGGGCATCCGGCACTGGTTCAGCAACAAGCTGGACCGGATCGTGGAGTACGCGCAGTTCCTCTACGTCCAGCGCGTCACCGGATTCAGCGTCTCAGGCCAGCCCGAGTTCGAAGCGCAGGCGGTTCCGTTCTTTCTGGAGCTGCTGACCTCGGTCGGCACTTATCTCGAGTTCGGCATGGGCGGCTCGACCGTACTCGCGGCCATGCACGGCGTGCGTTTCGTGTCTGTGGATTCCGATCCGTATTTCATGCGCGCGGTGCGGAAGAAGATCAAAGACAACGGCCATGACGATCCCGAGCGGCAGAGCTTCATCCACGGTGACGTGGGCCCCACCGAAGCCTGGGGCACACCGGTGCTGCATCGCGCCACGCCGGCTCGCGTGCAGCGTTGGCGGCGCTACATTGACGCGCCCTGGGCGGCGATGAAGGACAAGCCGGGGCCCTACCTGGTGCTGGTTGACGGGCGCTTCCGCGTCGCCTGCGCGCTGGCCGCGGCGAAGAACCTGGACGCGGCGCAAACGCAGATTCTGATCGACGACTACACCGAACGCGAACACTACCGCGCCGTCGAACGCCACCTCGAACTGCGCCGCCGCTGCGGCCGCATGGCGCTGTTCACCCCGCGCGCCGACATGAACCGTCCGGCGCTCGAGGCCGACATCGAGAAATACAGCGCCGACTGGCGTTAGCCGCGCTGGCCCTCTATGCCAAGCCGCCATGCTCGTCCTCACCGCTCTCGGCACGCTGACCCAAGTCCGCGCCGCCGCCGATGAACTCGATCGCCACGATCCCTCGCCCGCGGACGCGGTGAGCTGGTTCGAGGAGACGCCGGGCAAGTTCCGGATCGAAATCTACGTGCCGACGAAGCAAGACGCCGCCAGCGCCGAAGCGATCGTCGGCGCGGCTGCGCCGGAACTGCATCTGAAGCAGAAGAAGGTGAAGGCCGCAGATTGGGTGGCGATGTCGCTCGAAGGCTTGCCGGCGGTGCGTGCGGGCCGCTTCGTCGTCGCCGGCGCGCACGCGCTGATGGGTGAGAACAACGGCCGCACCAAGGTTTGGATCGAGGCCAGCGAAGCGTTCGGCACCGGCCATCACGGCACGACCTGGGGCTGCCTGATGGCGCTCGAAGGCGTCCTGCGCCAGCGCAAGGTCAAGCGCGTGCTCGACGTCGGCGCGGGCTCGGGCGTGCTGGCGATCGCGGCGGCGAAGCACGGGGCCGAGGCGCTGGCGATCGAGATCGATCCGCGCGCGGCGGCGATCGCCGAGATCAATGCGCGCCAGAACAAGGTCGCCCAGCGCATGCAGGTGATCGCCGGCGACGGCGCGCGCCATATCGCCGGCAAGCAGTTCGACTTGGTGTTCGCCAACATCCTGATGCGGCCGCTGATCAAGCTCGCGCCGAGGCTCGCGCCCGCTGTCGCGCCCGGCGGCGCGCTGATCCTCTCCGGCCTGCTGCGCTCACAAGCGCCGCTGGTGCGCGAAGCCTACGCCTCGCGCGGACTGCTGCTGGAGCGGCAGATTCCGAAGGAGGCGTGGATGACGTTGGTGTGGAGGAAGGCGGAGTGAGAAACCAGAATTCAGAAATCAGAAATCAGAAATCAGATGCGCCCGTGTGACTTCTGATTTCTGATTTCTGGCTTCTGATTTCTGCGTCTACAGCCGCTCAGCGGCTGTAGACGTTGAACGCAAACCAGCAGGGTTCGCTGACGCAGCGGACCATCTCGACTTCGACTGTATGGCGGCCGGTGGTGCGTGGGCGCACGTGGACGACGGGCACGTTGTCTTCGAGCACGTCCTGGCCGATCAGCCGCCCGCTGGCGTCGAACAGGCGCAGGTTGAAGTCGCGGCAGCGGCTCTCGCAGACGCCGACGACGCGATAGTCCTGCCCGGCCCGCATCATCAGGCTGAAACGGCGGCCTTCGCGTTCGCCGAGGCCGGCGGCGAACGGCCCGGCGGCGCGGGCGTAGCCGTTCTCCACAAGCACCGTTTCAGCCCGGGACAGTCGCTGCGCCAGTTCGCGGGCGTATGGGTCCGGCACCTGCGCCGCGGCGGGTTGCGCCGCGAGCGTAAGCGCGGCCGCGGCCGCGAGCGCCATTTTGACCCAAGACCTCATGTTTTCTCCGGGCGGGGCGCTGTTCAGAGGCGAACGCCTCTTAAACCTCCTCGTCCGAACCCTTAAACTCAAACCACTGAACCCGCCCTGAACCGGGCCCTAAAGGACGCTAAGCACGTGTTCCAGACCTATGACGATCCGGGCGGTCCCGCCCTCGGCCGTAAACATCTGCCGCGCCTGAGGAAAGCGCTGCAAGCAGCGGGCCTCGACGGCTTCATCGTGCCGCACGAGGATGAATGGCAGAACGAATACGTGCCGCCGGCATACGACCGGCTGGCGTGGGCGACGGGCTTCACCGGTTCGGCCGGCGCCGCCGTCGTGCTGGCGGACGAAGCCGCGGTGTTCGTCGACGGCCGCTACACGCTGCAGGTGCGCGCGCAAGTGGACGGCGAGCTGTTCCAGTATCGCGATCTGATCGACGGCGGCGTGCCGGCGTATTTGCGTGAGCGCGCGGCCAAGGGCGCCAGGATCGGTTACGACCCGAAGCTGCACAGCCCCGACAACTTGGAGCGTCTGCGCAGCGCGGCGGAGGCCGCAGGCGCGACGCTCGTGCCAGTCGAGCGCAATCCGATCGATCAGATTTGGGACGACCGGCCGCCGATCCCGGCGGCGAAAGTGGTGCCGCAGCCGGAGACGTTCACCGGCGAAAGCGCGGCGTCGAAGCGCCATCGCCTTGGCGAAGGGCTGGGCGCCGACGGCGCGGATGCGGTGGTCATCACATCGCCAGCCTCGATCGCCTGGCTGTTCAACGTCCGCGGCGGCGATGTCGCGCGGACGCCACTGCCGCTCGGCGAAGCGCTGCTGCACGCGGATGGCACGGCCGATCTCTTCCTGGCCGACGAGAAGGTTTCGCCCGAACTGAAGCAATGGCTCGGCAACGAAGTCGCGGTGAAGCCGAGCGCGGAGCTGCAGCCGACTTTGGCTTCGCTCGGCGGCAAACGCGTAAAGCTCGATCCGGCGACGGCGAGCGCCTGGTACTTCGAGCAACTGAAGGATTCCGGCGCCGAGATCGTGCGCGGCCAAGACCCGGTGGTTCTGCCGCGGGCCTGCAAGAATGCCGCGGAAATCGAGGGCTCGCGCAAGGCGCACATCCGCGACGGCGCGGCGGTGTCGCGCTATCTGCACTGGCTCGCGACGGACGGGCAGAGCGGCAAAGTGCAGGAGATCGAGGCCTGCCAGAAGCTGGAAGGCTTCCGCCAAGACACCGGCGCGCTGCAGGATCTCTCGTTCGACTCCATCTCCGGCGCTGGCCCGAACGGGGCGATCGTCCACTATCGCGTCACCAAGAAAACCAACCGCAGGCTGGCGCGCGGGTCGCTGTTCCTGATCGACTCGGGCGGCCAGTATCTCGACGGCACCACCGACATCACCCGCACCGTCGCCATCGGCCGCGCCACGCCGGAAATGAAGGACCGCTTCACGCGCGTGCTCAAGGGCCACATCGCGCTTTCGCGCGTGCGCTTCCCGAAAGGCACGACCGGCCATCAGCTCGACGCGCTGGCGCGGATGAGCTTGTGGGAAGCCGGCTTGGACTACGATCACGGCACCGGGCACGGCGTCGGCGTCTATCTCGGCGTGCACGAAGGTCCGCATCGGATCGCCAAGTTCGTCAACACGCAGCCGCTAGAGCCCGGCATGATCGTTTCGAACGAGCCCGGCTATTACAAGACCGGCGCCTACGGCATCCGCATTGAAAACCTGCAAGTCGTGACGCCCGCTTCCGACATCGAAGGCGGCGAGCGCCCGATGCTGGGTTTCGAAACGCTGACACTGGCGCCGATCGCGCGCGAGCTGATCGTCAAGAAGATGCTGAGCAAGGACGAGCTGGACTGGGTGAACGCGTATCACGCCAAGGTTTGGGAGAAGATCGGCCCGCAGCTCGACGGCGAAGCGAAGGCGTGGCTGGAAGCGGCGACGAAGCCGCTGTGAGCGCCAAGCCCGGCGGCTAGCAAGCGCAGCAACGAGAGCCTAAGCTCCCTAATCCTGGGGAGGACTCAAAATGACCGCTGCGACTGCAACGAAAACGCCTTGGCACCTGTGGCTCGTGGGCGTGCTGGCGCTTTTATGGAACGGCTTCGGCGCGTTCGATTTCACAGCCACCTGCATGCGCTTCGAGCCGTGGATATCGCAATTCTCGCCGGCGATGCGCGATTATATCTACGCACTGCCCGCGTGGAATTGGGTCGGGTGGGCGATCGGCACCTGGGGCGGTTTCATCGGCTCCGCACTTCTGCTCATGCGCAACAAACTCGCCGTTTGGGCCTACGCGGCTTCACTGCTCGGCGCGGTCGGATCGAACGCGCTCACGTTGTTCGATCCGCCGCCCGCCGAAGTCGGCGCGAGTTCGGTGCTCACCATCGTCATCATCGTGATTGCGGCTCTGTTGCTGGCCTACGCGTGGTGGCTCTCGCGTCGGGGCGTGCTGCGCTAAAGGACCGAACTCGGTTCCCAGACGTTTCTTGTCGCATGGGATTGCGCGACCGTTTGCGCGCGTGGACGCGCGGGCCTTGGGTCTATCCGACATCGGCGTTGATCGGCTTTCTCGAAGCTTCGTTCGTGCTCGTGCCGATGGAGCCGCTGCTGATCCCGGTAATGGCCGGGCGCCGCCGGGGCGTCTGGTCGATCGCGGCGCTGCTGGTCGCCGGCAATCTCCTCGCCGCGGCCCTGCTCTATTGGCTCGGCGCTCTCCTCGCGCCGGCGACGGTGGAGCCGCTGGTCGCCGCAATCGGCGCGCACGAGGCTTACGCCAGCGCGCTGGAAAACATACGCCAACGCGGCTTCCTTGCGCTGCTGCTGGTTGACCTCACGCCGATCCCGTTCCAGGTGGCGATGGCCGCGGCGGGCGCGGCGCAGTTCGCTTTTCCGTTATTCCTCGTTGCGGTCGTGGTTTCTCGCGGCGTGCGCTATTTCGCGCTCGCCGGGCTCGTGTTGCTGATCGGACGCCGGGCGGAACGCTGGATCGACGAACACCAGCTCGAAATCTTCATCTGGTCCGCGATCATCTTCGCTGTGATCGCCGCGGCGATGATCTGGCTCTAGCTCTAGCGCGCCCACATCCGCAGCAGGTTGGAGATCGACTTGTCCAGCCGCAACAGCTCCTCGCGCGCCACGCCTGCTTCGCTCAGCCGCCCCCGCACAACGCTGAGATCGAACAGCGTCTCGCGCTGGGCGGCGTCGGCAACAAAGCTTTGTATCCAACCCACCGCCGCCAGCCGTGCGCCGCGCGTCACCGGCGCGACATAGTGGATCGACCCCGCAGGGTATAGAATCGCGTCGCCCGCATCGAGCGCGATCTCCTGATCGCCGAGCGCGCTTGTGAGCACCAGAGCCCCGCCCTCATAGCTCGCGCGATCGGCAAGGAAGATCGTGAAGGCGAGATCGGTGCGCAGCTTCTCTTCGCGCGGGCCCATCAGCGCGTCATCGGTATGCGCGCCATAGGTCATGCCCGGCTCGTATTTGGAGAACAGCAGCCGCGAGATCTTCGCCGGCCGCGCCGCGATCTCGAACAGCGGATGACGGCGCAGCGCATCGACGACGAACTGCTCCAAAGCTTGCGTGCGCGGGTCTGAACCGTCCGCCTGCAGGTTCTCTTTCACACCGCGCGCCGCCGCGCCGGCGGTGCGTTTGCCAGGGTTCCACGTCAAGGCTGCAAGTTCCGCGCGCACCCGGTTCAAATCTTCAGGCGCCAGGACCTCTTGAAGGATCAGACTCATGTGCAACCTTAGTCAGGACGAGGGCTTTGAAATATGACGATGCCGCCGGCGACGTCAGGAGAAAAGCAATGGTCTCAGTGAAGCTCAAGCGTTGGCGCACGATCGGCGCCGCGGTTGCGGTCGTCGGTCTCGGCGCCTGCGCCCACTCCGACGGCTATTATCATGGCGGCTACGGCTATTACGGCGAACGCGGCGAATGGGGCGAACGTGGTGAGCGCGGCGAACGCGGCGAGCGTGGAGAACGAGGCGAGCGCGGCGAACGGGGCGAGCGCGGCGAGCATGGGGAGCACGGCGAACGCGGTGAGCGCGGAGAGCGCGGCTGAAGCAACCTTCTCGTCGGCCGCGCTTTGATGTGAGACCAACGAGGAGAACGCCGCATGATCAATTGGACGCTGAGGCCCTGGCGCAGCATCGGTCTCGCCGCCGCGGTCGCCGGCTTAGCGGCCTGCGGCCAACCGGCCGGGACGGCCACTGACGACGACAGGCCAGCTCAATCCGGAGAAGACGGCGAACGGGGCGAAGGCGGGGAGTCGGGTGAAAACGGCGAGTCCGGCGAAGGCGGCGACAGCGGTCCGGGCTGATCGCGGCAATTTGCGCTTCTTGCGAGCGGTTCGCATGTGCTAGAGGGGGCGCTTCGATTTGTCGGAGGGGCGCATGATCGCTTGGAAGTTCAAGGCTTGGCGGACAGCCGGCGCGGCGGTGGCGCTGACGGCGCTGGCGGCGTGCGGCGAAGGCGGCGAAGGCGGCGAACCGGGACAAGCCGGTGAAGCTGGGGAAGGCGACGGCGCTGCGACGGCCCCCGCCGGCGAAGCCGGCGAAGCGGCCATCGGCGAAGCCGGCGGCGAGCACGGCGAAGCGGGCGTGGCCAGCGCTTATGCCGGCCTCACCGGCGACCAGCTTACCGTGCTGCGGCTCAACCACTTGAAAGGCTTCGTGATGGCCGCCGAAGCCATCGCCGCGAACAGCCCAGACGAAGCCGCGGTTCTGGTCCAGCAGGGCCTGCTCGAAGTCTACGATCCCGCCGCCGACCGCTTCGGCTCGCTCAACGCCGACATCGTTCGCGCCGCCGCCGATCTCTCCGCGACTGACCGCGTGCAGCGGCTGAACGCCGCCGAAGCGGAAATCGACCGCGCCGCCAGTGCGCTCGACGGCGAGCCCGCCGTCACCGCGGCGCGCATGGTCGACATCGCCAGCGGCCTTTACCAGCATGTCGTGCAAGCCGACTTCGTCGATCCGATCGAGTACCAGCACTCGATGGGCGCGGCCCTCGCCGCACAAGCCGCGTTGCGCGCCGGCGAAAGCGAAATGCGGCGGCAGAATGCGGGCGCCTACAACGAGGCGCGCCGTGAGATCGATCGTTTTGTTGCGCTCTGGCCGCAACCGACCGCGCCGGAAACCGCGACGTCCTATCGCCAGGTGCTGGCGCAAAGCTCGCGCGTGCGGCTCGCGCTCTCGCCTTTCCTCTAAGTGCGGCGCAACTGAACGGACGGCTCACCGCGATACGGCGCGCGCCCGAATTCGCGGTAGCCGAGCTTTTCGGCCAGCTTCAGCGACGCCGCGTTCTCCGGGGCGATCAGGCAGACGAAATCGCTACGCTTGAAATGCTGTTCGCCCCATGCGATCGCCGCGCGCATCGCTTCGTGGGCGTAGCCTTTGCCATGCGCGTGCGGCGCCAACACCCAGCCCTGTTCCGGCGCCTCGAACGGCGGCTCGATTTCGCGCTTGAACGTGCCGAAGCCGCCTTCGCCGAGAAAGCGCCCGCTCGCCTTTTCTTCGATCAGCCAGAAACCGTGACCCATCAGCGCCCAGTGGCCGACATAAGTCTGGAACCTGCGCCAGCTGTCCTCGCGCGAAGAGGGCTTGCCGCCGATGAAGCGGGTGACGTTCTCATCCGCCCACATGGCGGCGGAGCAATCGAAGTCGTTGAGGTTGTGTCCGCGCAGCCTCACCCGTTCCGTTTCGATCATCGGCGTCATGCCGCCTCTCCCGCCAACACAGCTTCCAACAAGGCCGCCGTTTCCTCGCTCGACCAGTCGGCGCCGCCGGCGAGCCGCGCCAGTTCGTTGCCATCTGCATCGTAGATGATCGTGACCGGCATGCCCGGCGCCTGCGCGTCGAACAGAACGCCGCGGGTGATGTCGATCAGAAACGGCAGCCGACCGCCGCTCAACTCCGCCAATTGCGCTTGCGCCTTCTGCAAGTCGCCTGCGCTGTCGACGCTGACGGGGATCACGCGCAGCCGGCCTTCGAAGCGCTGCTGCAGCGCCGCCAAGGTCGGCATTTCCTCCACGCACGGCGCGCACCACGTCGCCCAGAGGTTCACCACCAGAACTTCGCCCTGGAACGCGGTCAGGTTGGTTTCCGCCCCTGCGCCGTCGCGCAGCGTCCGCGACGAGAGCGGCGGCGGATCCGGCAAAATGATCAGCCGCTGCATTTCGCCGCGTGCGAATCGCATCAGACCTTGGCTCTGCTCCGGCTTTGAAGCGGCGGCGAAAACCACGTAAAGAACGGCCGCCGCCCCAAACGCCAACATCGCCAGCGCCGCCCACAAAGCCCACGGCTTTTGCGACTCAGAGGTACCCGTTTTCGTGTCCAAGTCCGATCCTTCGTCCAACGCCGCCGCTCGGGGCCAGAAGATGTGGGGCGGCCGCTTCGCCGCCCAGCCCGCCGACGCCATGCAGGCGATCAACGCCTCGATCGACGTCGACAAGCGCCTCTGGCGCGAAGACATCGAAGGCTCGAAAGCTCACGCCGACATGCTGGCCGCGCAAGGGATCATTACGCAAGAGGACAATGCCGCGATACAGGCCGGCCTGGATCAGATCGCCGCGGAGATCCTCGACGGGCGCTTCGCGTTTTCGGCCGAACTCGAGGACATTCATCTGAACATCGAAGCGCGGCTGACCGAGCGCATCGGCGAAGCCGGCAAACGGCTCCACACCGGCCGCTCGCGCAATGACCAGGTCGCCACCGACTTCAAGCTCTGGACCATGCGCGCGGCGCGCGAAGCGGGCGATGGCCTGCGCACGCTGCAGAAGGCGCTGGTGGCGCAAGCCGAAGCGCACGCCGACTGGATCATGCCTGGTTTCACCCACCTGCAGACGGCGCAGCCGATCACGCTCGGCCACCACCTGCTCGCCTATGTCTCGATGTTCGAGCGCGACCGGGTGCGCCTGATCGGCGGCGCGCTCGAAGCGCAGTGGGAATGCCCGCTGGGCGCGGCGGCGCTCGCCGGCACGTCCTACCCGATCGACCGCGAGCGCACCGCCGCCGCGCTCGGCTTCCATGAACCGGCGCACAATTCGCTAGACGCCGTCGGTTCGCGCGATTTCGCGCTCGCCGCCCTGGCAAATCTCTCGATCTCGGCCGCGCACCTTTCGCGTTTGGCCGAAGAGATCGTACTGTGGACGAGCCCGCAGTTCGGCTTCGCGCGGCTGAGCGACCAATGGTCGACCGGCTCCTCGATCATGCCGCAAAAGCGCAATCCGGACGCGGCCGAACTGATCCGCGCCAAGGCCGCCCGCATCGGCGCCGACTTCGCGGCGTTGAACGCGATCGTGCAGAAACTGCCGCTCGCCTACGCCAAGGACCTGCAGGAGGACAAGGCGCTGACCTTCAGCGCGTTCGACGCTTTCGCACTTTCGCTCACGGCCATGGTCGGCATGATCGAGACCATCCGCTTCGAGCGCGAGGCGATGCGCGCGGCGGCGGCGAGGGGCTATTCCACCGCCACCGACCTCGCCGACTGGCTGGTGCGCGAACTCAAGGTCCCGTTCCGCGAAGCGCACGAGATCACCGGCAAAATCGTCCGCCGCGCCGAGGAGGCTGGCATCGTCGACCTGGCGCACCTGCCGATCGCCGCCTTCCAGGCCGTCGAGCCGCGCATAACCGACGCCGCGCGCACACTGTTGACGGTTGAAAAATCAGTCGAGAGCCGGGATAGCTACGGCGGAACCGCGCCGCAGCGCGTGCGCGAACAGGTCGACCGCTGGAAGGAATTGTTCAAATGAGCCGCTTCATTCTCGCGCTGGGCGCCCTCACCCTGGTTTCGGCCTGCGGCATCAAAGGCGACCTCGCGCGCCCCGATCCGCTCTGGAACAGCGAAGAAGCGATCCGCCGCGAGTGCCAGCGCCAGATCGAAGAGAACCAGCCGCTCGACCCGCGCTGCCAGGAATACCAGAGCGGCGCCACGAGCCCGTGAACCATTTCGACTATCGCGACGGCGAACTCTGCTGCGAAGACGTACGGCTGGCCGAGATCGCGGAAGCGGTCGGCACGCCAGTCTACATCTATTCCACAGCGACGCTGGAGCGGCATTACCACGTCTTTAAGTCGGCCTTCGCGCCACTTGACGTGCTGGTCGCGTTCGCGGTCAAGGCGAACGCCAACATCGCCGTGCTGGCGACGCTCGCGCGTAACGGCGCCGGCGCTGATACGGTGAGCGCAGGCGAGATCGAGCGCGCGCTCCGTGCCGGCGTGCCGCCGGAGCGCATCATCTTCTCCGGCGTCGGCAAGACGGAAGACGAACTCGCTTTCGCCGTCAGAACCGGCGTGCATCAGATCAATGTCGAGAGCATCGCCGAGCTGGAAACGCTTTCGCGCTGCGCCGCGGCGCTGAATGCGAAACCCGCCATCGCCATCCGCGTCAACCCGGATGTCGGCGCCGGCGGACACGAGAAAATTTCGACTGGCAAAGGCGATGCGAAGTTCGGCGTCTCGATCGATCAGGCGCTCGCGCTCTACAAGCGCGCGCACGCCGATCCGCGTCTCGCCGCCAAGGGGCTGGCGGTGCACATCGGCAGCCAGATCAAAGACCTCGCGCCGCTCGAAGCCGCATTCAAAGCGTTGCGGCGCATGGCCGAACAGCTGCGCAGCGAGGACGTCGGCATCGAGCGGCTCGACCTGGGCGGCGGCCTCGGCGTGCCGTACTTCCACGAGCCCGATCCGCCCTCGCCCGCCGCGTACGCGGCCATGGTCAATCGCGTGTTCGAGGGCATGGACATCTCGCTCGCGTTCGAACCCGGCCGCATGATCGCCGGCAACGCCGGCGTGCTGCTGTCGCGCGTGATCCGGCTGCAGGAGCGGCCGAGCCGGCCGATCCTGGTGCTCGACGCCGGCATGAACGATCTCATCCGCCCGGCGATCTACGACGCCTACCACGACATCAAGCCGCTGAAGCAAGCGCAGAGCGCGCCGCTGCAGAGCTACGACGTCGTCGGCCCGATCTGCGAAACCGGCGACACCTTCACCCGCAATCGTGCGCTTCCCAGCCTCGAGCCGGGCGATCTCGTCGCCTTCATGACGGCGGGCGCCTATGGCGCGGTGATGGCGTCCACCTACAACGCGCGCGCGCTCGTTCCGGAAGTGCTGGTGCGCGGCGATGAATACGAAATCGTCCGCCGCCGCTGGACGCTCGAGGATCAGCTCGCGCTCGAGCGTACGCCGGATTGGCTGTAGGGAGTTTGGCATGAAAGCTTTGTTCGCCGCAGCCGCCGTGCTGACCGCCTGCGCGTGCGCATCGGCGCCGCCAGAGTCGCCGCAAGACGCCTTCTTCGCCAACCTCTCGGCGCTCTGCGGCCAGAGCTATGAAGGCCGCGTCGTCACGACGGATGCGGCCGATGCGAACTTCGCGTCGGAGCGGCTGGTGATGCACGTGCGCGATTGCAGCGCCGACGAAGTGCGTATTCCATTCAATGTCGGCGAGAACCGTTCGCGCACCTGGGTGATCACGCGCACCGAGGGCGGCCTCCGGCTCAAGCACGATCACCGCCATGAAGACGGCTCCGAGGATGTGCTGACGCAGTACGGCGGCGACACTGCGAGCGCGGGCGCGGCCGTGCGCCAGGAATTCCCGGCGGACGAACACTCGCGCCAGCTCTTCACGGCCAACAACATCCCGGCTTCGGTCGCCAATGTGTGGGCGGTCGAGGTTCATCCGGGCCGGACGTTCGCTTACGAACTCCGGCGTCCGAACCGGCATTTCCGCCTCGAGTTCGATCTCACCCGGCCGGTCCCCACGCCGCCGCCGTCCTGGGGCGTCGCGCCGGTCGGCGCGCCCGCGCATTAAACAGAGGTTAGCGACGAACGGCTGTTCGCGGCTGGCCTTAGTCATGGTTTGGCCAGAGGCGCCCTGTTAGGGTCGCCCTGCGGCATGAGACTACAGGACGCCCTCGACCAGCTCGCCCGCGAGACGGCCCGCGCCCGGCGCCGGCTCACGGTCGAACGTGCGTTCGGCGCGTGGCTGCCGTTTGTGGCGGCGGCGGGCGTCTGGGCCGTGATCGCCATGCTCGGCGTCCACGAGCGGCTGCCGCTTCTGATGCAAAGTCTGACCGCAACCGCGGCGCTGGCCGGCTTCGTCTATTTCGCCTGGCGCATCGCCCGCCGCTGGCGCGCGCCAAGCGAGGAGGAAGCGCGCGCCCGGCTCGCCGCGGACTGCCGGCTCGACACCGGCGCGTTCGATGCGCTGCGCGACCAGCCCACACGTTTCGATCCTCTTGCGATGGCGTTCTGGAAACGCGAGCGCGAGCGCGCCTTGGAGCGGGTCGAAAGAACCGACCGGGCAAACACCTCGGTCGATCTGCGCAAGAGCGATCCTTTCTGGCTGCGCTACGTGCTCGGCGCCGCTTTGGTGCTTGCGCTGGTGATCGGCAATCTCAACGCGCCCGATCGGCTCGCGCGCGCTTTCCTTCCCGATCCAGGCCCTTTCTTCGGCGATCAAGAGATGGCGATCGAAGCCTGGGCGGCGCCGGCGGAATACACGCACGCAGCGCCCGTCTCGCTGAGCGATCGTCTCGGCGATACGGTTGCCACCCCGCCGTCGGTTGAAGTCACGGTGCGCCTGACCGGCCCTACCGGCGCGCCGCAGCTCGTGTTCGAAGGCGGCGCCCGGCGCCAGAGCGTGCGCTTCACGCGCGCCGCAGACGGCGCCTGGGAAGCGAAGATGCAGCTGCCGGGCGCGGGCCGACTGAAGATCGTGCGCTTTCACACCCGCGGCCATTGGCGCATCGCCCCTGCACGGGACGCGCGCCCGAGCGCGGCGTTCACCGCTCCCCTCGCACAGCTCGCGGACGAGCACGTGACGATCGGCTGGCGCGCGCGCGACGATTATGGCGTCCGCCGCCTCGCGCTACGGGTGCGGCCGGTGCGCCCGCCGCCGGGCCTTGCGCACGCCGATCCGATCGACACCGAACTCGAGACGCCCGCCGGCGATCCGCGCGAAGCGGAGAGCGAAACCGAGATCGACCTCGCCGCGCACCCGTACGCCGGCATGGAAGTGGAAGCGCAGATCGTCGCTTTCGACGCCCAGGGCCAGGAAGGCGTCAGCGAAGCGATGCGCTTCACCCTGCCGGAGAAGGTGTTTCTGCAACCGCTCGCGCGCGCGGCGATCGAGATCCGCCGCCACATCCTCGCCGAGCGCCGCCCCTATCGCGAAGAGCGGCCCGCGCGTCGCCGCACCATTCCAGCCGGCGACATTCTGCTCGGCAACCAGCGGATCGAAGTGCGCGACTACGATCGCCGTCCAGCGTTGCAGCGGGCGCCCGAAGGCGTTCGCCGCGCCGCGCGGCTGATCGATGCGCTGACGATGACGCCGCAGGACGGCTACTTCCGCGACCTCGCCGTCTATCTGGGTTTCAGCACCGCCCGGGCCGAACTCGACGTCGCCCGCAACATCGATGACACCGAGATCGCCGCCGATACGCTCTGGCGCACGGCGCTGCGGGCCGAGTATGGCGGCGCGGCCGACGCGCGGCGCGCGCTGGAGGAAGCGCAACGACAGCTCGCCGAAGCGCTGGCGCAAAACGCCCCGCCCGAGCGCATCCGTCAGCTGATGGACGCGCTGCGGCGCGCCACCGAAAACTACATGCAGGCCCTGGTTCAGGAAGCGCTGCGCAATGGCGACCGACAAAACATGGAGGACACGGAAGATCAAACGATGCTGAGCGGCCGCGACATTGAGGAGATGCTGAACGAAGTGCAGCGCCTCTCCGAACAAGGCCGCCACGCTGAAGCGCAGCAGATGCTCGAGATGCTGGCGAACATCCTGCAGAACCTCGAGGTGCGGCTGGAGGAATCGCAAGGCGGCGAAGGCGAGCAAGGCGAAGGCGAAGGCGAGCAACAGATGCAGGAGAGCATAGACCAGCTCTCCGAAGCCATGGGCGACCAGCGCGCGCTCCGCGATCAAACCGAACAGGCGCAGGAACAAGGACAACAGCAACAGCAGGAGAGCCAAGGCGGCAGCGGCGGCAATCAGCAGGGCGGTATGGGCGGCGCAGAGCTGGCGCAACGCCAGGCTGAAATCCGCCAAGGCCTTGCTGAGGCGCAGCGTATGGCCGAACAAGCCGGCGGCGCTCCGAGCGAGGATTTGAACGCGGCGGGCGAAGCGATGCGCCGCGCGGAGGAGGCGCTGCGCCGCGGCGACTTCGAAGCCGCCGAGAACGCGCAATCGGCCGCGCTCGACAGCTTGCGCGAAGGCGCCGAAGAGCTGGCGGCCGAGATGCGCGCGCGCGGGCAAGAACGCCGTGGCGGGCAAGGCGAGGAAGGCTCGGCCGGCAACCGTGATCCGCTCGGCCGCACCACAGGCGGCGCCGATAGCGGCGAAGGCACATCGGTGCCGAGCCAATCCGATCCGGCGCGCGCGAGAGAAATTTTTGACGAAATTCGCCGCCGCGCTCAGGATCCGAACCGGCCCGAGGCGGAACGCGAGTATCTTCGCCGCCTGCTCGACCGCTTCGGCGACAGCTGAGCTTGCCGAGGAGCGGCGGCCGCTCCAATCTTATGCGCGGAGACTGCCGATGCTGAGACGCTCACTCGCCGCCGCCATGCTCGCCATCGCCGCATCCTGTTCGCCGCCGGCGCAGCAAAGCGCCGAAACGCCGGCGCGGCCGGAGCCGCAAGAGATCGCCTGCAACACGGTGACGCCAGACGTCGCCAAACAGATCAGCGTGACCGAAGCGCCCGCCGCCGCCGCGATGGACCTGCGCGGCGGCCGCATCACGCCCGGACTCTATGATCTCGCCAGCGCACAGCGCATCGGCGGCGCCACCGGTTGGCCAGGCACGCGGGCGATCGCGCTCGAAGTCACCGAAGATGCAGCAACCGGCGCGGTCACGCTGAACTGGGCCGGCACCACGCCGACGAGCTTGATGGACCGCTGGACCGGAACGCTCGCGGAAGCGCCGCAGACACGCCTCACCTACACATGCGGCCGTATCGGCGAAGTGGACGCCGACTTCATTGCCGGCGAGCGTGCGCTCGAACTGCGTTTGGCCGACGGCGCGGATGGCGCAATGCTGCTTTCGTTCCTGCAACGCTGAGGATCAGCTGTTAACCCGGTTGGGGCGCGCAGGGTTTCAGCTTGACGGCATGCGCGCCCCGTTGTTGGCATTGAGCGAATGCCGCATCGCGTCGCATCACATTTGGGCGAATTTGACGTTCGCGAACGCTTGGCGCCGCTGCCGGCATGGCTCAGTCAGATCGCATTCGCGATCTTCTGCCTCGGCGTAGAGGTGCTGCTGCGGCTCGGCATCAACGCCGCAGCGCCGGGCTCGGCGCCCTTCGCCGTGATTTATCCCGCCGTGCTGGCGGCGACATTGTTCGCGGGCTGGCAATCGGGCCTGCTGGTGCTCGTAATATCGGAGCTTGCCGCCTGGTACTTCGTCATTCCCGAGCAAATGAGCTTTCGGCTCGCCAATACCGCCGACGCGCCGCGCATGGCGGTGATCTTCTTCACGGGCCTGCTCGTGATTGGTCTTGCCGAGATTTTCCGCCAGGCGACGCAGAACAACAACCGCATGCGTAAGGCGCAGCTCGAAGAGCAGGCGCTGCTGCTCCGCGAGGTCGACCACCGCATCAAGAATAATTTCGCGATGGTGACGGGGCTCATTGATATGCAGCGGCGCCGCTCGGCCGACGAGACCGTGAAGGCGGCGCTCAGCGAAGTGCTGGCGCGCGTCGACAGCTTCGGCCGCGCGCACCAGCACCTCTATCACGATCCGCGCAACGTGGGCTCGGTCGCGATGCGCGAGTACATCGAAGGCTTGTGCGATGCGTTGGCCCAGGCGCTGACGCTCCGTGGCGCCATCACGCTCTCCTGCTCCGCCGACGAAGGGCGCATGGACCGTGACCGTGCGGTTTCGATTGGGCTCTTGATCAACGAGCTCGTCACCAACGCGGCCAAGCACGCGTTCGTCGGCCGCGACACCGGAACCGTGGACGTGAGCCTGCGCCGGAGCGCCGACGGCTGGGTGCTGCGTGTGGAGGACGATGGCGTTGGGCTTGAAGCCGCGGGCGCCGCCAAGCCGACGCAAGGCGGACTAGGTCAACGCCTGGTGGACGCGTTTGTGCGTCAGGCGCACGGCGCGCTCTCGACCGAGAGCAGCGAAAACGGCACGCGCGTGATCGTGGAGCTGAAAGACGCGGCGTAGGCGCTAATCCACCGCCGCGATATACGGCAGGCCGCGATAGCGGCCTTTGTCGTCCATGCCGTAGCCGACGAGGAAATCGCCGGGCGCGTCCCAGCCGATCGCGTCGATCGGTTCACCCAGCGCCTGCGGCTTGCGCACGAACGCGCAGGCGAGCGTCTGCGTCGCGCCTTTCGCCAACAGGTGCGCCCGCGCGTAAGCGATCGTGCGGCCGCTGTCGAACACGTCGTCGACAATGAGCGCGGGCCGGCCTTCGATCGGGCGGGAGATGTCGGCGCGCACCACCACTTTGCCGGAGCTTTCGCGCGCATCGCGATAGCTTTCGAGCCAGAGTGAATCGTAGATCGGATGGCGCCCGCGCCGCTCGAACGCGCGCATGAGGTCGGCGGTGAAGGGGATCGCGCCCTGCAGCAGCGCGACGACGGTCCAGCCGTCGTCGACCAGCGCGAGCGTGTCCGCTAGCTGCTCCACGCGCTTGGCGATCTCGGTTTCGTCGAGCAGGACGCGCAAGCGCGTCTCAGCCGTTGGTGGTGCGCAGGCCTTCGATCGGGCCGATCTCGCTCACCGTCTCGTGCGGCGCTTCTTCGGCCGGCTGATCGAGCAGCAGCGGCTCTTCGGCAGGCGCGCTCGGCGAGACGACGGCCGGACCGCCGGCGAACGCCGCTTCGTTGAAGTTGGCGAACGTCGCTTCGAGATCGACGGCGTCGGCTGGCGGGTTCTCGACACGAATCTGGAACGGCAGCGAAGCGCCCGCGGCGATCGGCTGATCTGTGATCGCGTTCACAAGCTCGAAGATTTCTTGCGAGTTGGTGTCGCGCAGCGAGACGCGCACCGGCGGCACGAGCTTGTCGTCGCGGCCGATGTTGCGGACTTCGCCGCTGACCAGCAGGATCGGCGTCGGACCATCGAAGGCGCGCTCGACTGCGAGGTCGTAGAATTCGAGCCCGTAGACGTTCACGTCGAGCCCGAGCGCAGCGAAGGCGCTGGCCGAACGCGGCCAGATCTCGGCGACATCCTGCCGGAATGCGACCATGCCCGTCGCCGACGCGGCCAGCGAAGCGGCGGTCGCGGTCCAGACCACGGCGGCGGCGCGGGCGCGTTCCTTGCGCATCCGCTCGGCCTGCTGGGCGCGGAATTTGGCGGCGGCGGACGGCGCCGGGCCGGGCTGCTCGGCGGCGCGGCGCAGGCGCTCGACCCGCTCACGGGTCAGCGGCTCTTGCGCCGGCGGCGCCTCGGCCCGCACGGCTTCCGGCGCTTCGGCTGCGGTCCGCAGCTCGAGCTGCGGTTCGGCGAACCATGAGAACCCGCAGGCGGCGCAACGCACGGTACGGCCCGCCGGGCCGATGGCCGCGTCGTCAGCGTAATAGCGAGTTGAGCAAGACGTGCATGTTAGGATCATGGTAATGAAACGTTCAGCTGCCCCAGTAACTTTCGGTCGTGCCTTGATTCTATTTAGCTTGTCTAGTTATGGCCCGGTTAAACCCCACTGATCTCGAGCTGTTCGAGCGCGGAGTCTTGGTCCGCCTCGCGAACGTGGACGCCGGCTATGGCGCCGCTACCGTGCTTCTGGGTGTAGATTTCGAGGCGCGCGCTGGAGAAGTCGCGCTCGTCACCGGTCCCGCCGCTGCCGGTAAGACTACGTTAACGCATTTGCTGCGCCTAGCGCTGCCGTCGCGTTCTGGACGAGCTTTAATCATGGGCGTGGACGTGGCCCGCGCAAACGGCCGCCAGCTCGCCGAGGTGAAGCGCAAGATCGGCTATGTCGCTGAAACTCCAACGTTCATCGAACATTGGAGCGCGTTCGACAACATCGCCATGCCGCTGCGCATGCTCGGCAAGAAGCCGCGGGACTACGCCGAGGACGTACGCGAACTTGTGGATTTCGTCGGCATCGGCGAAGCGGCGGACTTGGCGATGGAGAAGCTCTCCGGCGCCGAGCGGCGGCGCGCGGCGATCGCACGGGCGCTGGCGGCGAAGCCGCACCTGATCCTCGCCGACGATCCGACCGCCGGCATGTCGCCGGCCGATGGCCGACGGGTGGTGAAACTGCTGGCGGAAATGCGCCGCGTGGGCGCCGGCGTGGTGATCGCGAGCCAAGACGAGAGCCTGGCGGAGTGCGCGCCGATGGACGTATGGCGGATTGACCGCGGCCGCGTGGCCAAGGCCGCAGCGCCGCTGGAAGCTGAGGCGCAGGAATGAAAAACGCGCTCTCCGGCGTCGAACGCGCCCTCTTCTTGACCCTGATGTTCGCCGCCTTCGCCGCGGCGGCAGCCGGATTGGCGGCGCGGGCCGTCGATCGCCTCGCCGTCGAGTACGAGAACCAGCGCAACGCCTACGCGATCGTCCGCGTGCTCGCGCCGGAGGGATCGGCCGGGCTGATGGCGGCCGAGAGCGCGCTTGCGCAGGCGCCGCACGTCGTCAGCGCCGCACGGATGACGGCCGTCCGTGCTGCGGAGCTGCTGACCGAATGGGGCGGCGCGGAGGTCAGCCCGGCGGACATCCCGGCCCTTCGGCTGATCGAGATCGAAATGACGCCAGTCCCGGCGGCCGTGGATGCGGCCGGAGACATTACAGCGGCGCTCGCTCAGAGCGGGGTCACGGCCGAAGTGATCGCCGCGCCCGCGGAGACCGCCGGCGGCGGCGTCGCCGCGCACGTGCGCACGGCCGCGCTGTGGGGCGCGGTCGCGTTCGGTCTGATCATGGGCGTCATCGTTTCGCTGTCGGCGCGGGGCTTGGCGGCGCGTCGGCGTGAACTCGTGACCGTGATGTGCGATCTCGGCGCGACGCGCAGCCAGGCCGCCGGCCGGATCGCCGACGAGGCGGCGGTGATGGGCTTGTATGCAGGTCTGATCGGCGGCGTGCTCGCGGGATTGAGCGCGCTGGCGGTGATGCTGCTGGTCATTCCCGGCGCGAGCGCCGAGACTTTGCCGGCGATGATTCTGCCGATCGATCTTGCGCCTATCGTCGCCGCGCCGCTGGGCGCGGCCGTCGCCGCCGGCGCGGGGGCGCGCAGCGCCGCAGCTTACTTCCACGCGAAGGCGGCGAGGCTCGGCTGATGCGGGTGGTGCTGACATGGGTCGGCATCGGCCTCGTCCTGCTGTTCGTCGCCGGGCTTTGGAATTTCGCCGAGCGCGTGCGTCAGCCCCCCGCGCCGCCGCCGCAGGCGGATGCGATCGTCGCGCTCACCGGCGGTTCGCTCACGCGGCTGTCCACCGGCGTGCGGCTGCTCGAAGAGCGCAGGGGCGAGCGGCTGTTGATCTCTGGCGTCAACCGCGTCGTCACCGATGAGGAGCTGTTGCGGGTGGCGCTCGAAGTCGATCCCGATCTCGCCGAATGCTGCATCGATATCGGCCGCTCGGCGGAAGACACGCTCGGCAACGCGTCCGAAACCGCGGCCTGGGCGCGCGAGCACCGCTACACGAAAATCATCCTCGTCACCGACGATTATCACATGCCGCGCTCGCACGCCGAACTGTCGCTGGCGATGCCCGAGGCGGAGATTCACCCCTATCCGGTGCGCACGCGCTGGACCGATCCGGCGCTGTGGCGCAGCGATCTCGGCGCAGCCGGCAGGCTCGCTTCGGAATACGTGAAGTATCTCGTGATCCGCAGCCGCGAGGCGGTGATCGATCTTGGCCGCGGCGGCGAGACTGCTAAAGACGGCGCATGAAGCTGCTGCGTTCGTTCATTTTCGCCGTCTGGCTCTACGCCTCTATGGCGTTTGTCGGCCTCGTGCTCTGGCCATTCGTGCTGATGGACGACAGGCACGTCTACACGGCGCTGCGCTGGTGGTCGCACGCAACGCTCTGGGGCCTGCGCTGGATCATCGGCGCGCGCGTGAGCTTCGAAGGCTTGGAGAATGTGCCAGAGGGCGGCGCGTTGGTGGCGATGAAGCACCAGTCGATGCTCGACACGATCGTGCCGTCGCTATTTCTGAAAAAGCCGACCTACGTCTACAAGGCCGAGCTCGGCGCAACGCCGGTGATGGGCGCGTATCTGAAGAAGAACCAGATCGCCGTCGATCGCGGCGGCCACGCCAAAGCGCTGAAGAGCGTCGTGCGCGGCGCGCGCGAGGCCGTCGCCAAGGGCCGGCAAGTGCTGATCTTCCCGGAAGGCACCCGCCAGCCCTTGGGCGCCGCGCCGGACTACAAGCCGGGCATCGCGGCGATGTACAAGGATCTCGGCGTGCCGGTGACGCCGGTGGCGCTCAACACCGGTCTCATCTGGAAGCCGAAGGGTCTCATGCGCAGCCCGGGCCACGTCACGTTCAAGGTGCTGCCGCCGATACCGGCAGGTCTGCCGCGCGACGAGTTCATGCGCGAGCTCGAACGCGTCATCGAGTCCGAGAGCGAGGCCTTGTTGCCGCCAGAGAAACGGCGCAGCGTCGCGGCATGACACGCAAGTATGTTTGGCTGGCCGCCCCTTGGGCGGTGTTCATCGTGCTCGCGATCGGCTGGCTCGCTTACTGGAACATCGTCGCGAACGCGGCTGAGCAGCGCATCCGCGCCGCGATCGCCGATCAGCAGGCGCGCGGCGCGAACGTAGAGGTCGAGCGCATCGTGCGACGCGGCTTTCCGGTGATGCTGCGGTTCGAGTTGCGCAACGCCGTCTATGGTCCAGCGCGCGGGGGCTGGGAAGCGTCGACAGAGCGCGTCGACCTCCATCTCAACATCTTGAATCCGCAACACGCGACGCTCGAAGCGGAAGCGCCGATCGTCTTCGCGCGCGCCGGCGGCGCGGTGACCAACATCACCGCCGAGGCGCTGATCGCGACGCTGCGCATGAATGGCCGACGCGTGGCCGCGGCCGGCATCGAGGCGGACAATCTGGCGCTCGACGATCCGAACGAAGACGGCGTGCTGGGGATCGGCAAGCTGGTCGTCACGGTGCGGCCGGACGCGCGCGCCGAGGGCGAGTACCAGGTCTCGTTCGATGCGCAGCGGTTGACGCTGCCGCGCCCGGTGCGGAGCTTCGAAGCGTTCGGACAGTACGTGCCTATGCTGCGCGCCGCCATCGTCGTCGAGCAAGCGACCGCCTTGATGGCGCCCTCGCCCGGCGATCCGCTCGCGCCATGGCGCGAAGCGAACGGGCGTCTGCGCTTCGAAGCGCTCGCGCTGCATTGGGGCCCGCTGCAAACGACGGGACAAGGCTGGGGCGGCCTCGACGATCAGCGCCGCCTGCAAGGCTCGCTCGCGCTGCCGATCGAGGAGCCGGCGCCGGTGTTCACCGCCATAGCCAACGGCCCGAACGTCGATGACGATGCGCGCCGGGCGATCGGCCTACTCGCGACCGCGTTCGCGCTCAGTGGCGACGATATCACGCTCGATGTGGATGCGGCTGGCGGCGTGCTGCGGCTGGAAGGAGTCGGGGTGCGTACGTTGCCGGCGGTGTACTAGCGCCGAGGCAGACGATCGTCTTCGGACGGCGCCTCGCCCCCCTGACGCGAGAGCACGCGATCAAGAAAGTCCAGATCCGCCTCTGCCTTAAGCGCAGCGAAATGCGCGAGTGTTTTTCGCGCTTCCAAGTGGCGCAGGATCGCCTCCTCCGCCAAGGTGTCGACGCTCACGCCCGCTCGTTCGGCTTCGGCAGTCAAAGCCTCGTTGAGCTCGCGCGGCAAATGGATGGCGCCATCTTCAGCCATCATTGGTCTCCAGTTCGGCGAGGATATCACGTGGCAGAACGAGCCTCAAACCGAACTCAGCGGCGGGAGCGAGATCGCGTCGGTTGAAAGTCACGATAGCTTCAGCCCGACCGTTAAGAGCCGCCTCCAACATGTGCTCATCATTCGGATCGCGAAGCCTCGGCCGCCACGTTCGGTGAATAATGACGGGTTCGCAAAGTGATGCGACTGCGCGCGCGAAACGCGCCCCCTCCTCAGGTGCGAACGCGGTTCCGGCGACGATCTCGGCGCGCCCCAGCACGGCCTCATATTCCAAAGCGGTCGCTAAACTCGCAATCAGCGTCACGCGCCCTGTCCTGGCTGCCTTGATCAGGGCCGCCGAAGCGCTTTCCGGGCTTCTGAACGCCCGTACGACGACGTCGGTGTCCAGAAGAATGCGCATGGCCTAGTTCTCCCGCCCCCAGTTCGGCGCAGGCGTGTCCTGCCCGGCTTCGATGACCTCGCGGCGCATGCGGCGGGCGCGGTCGAACAGATCGTATAGCGTGTCGCCTTCGCCCCAGCGGATCGCCCGCTGCAGCGCCGCCAAGTCCTCCGAGAAGCGACCCAGCACTTCGAGCACGGCTTCGCGGTTGTTCAGGAACACGTCGCGCCACATCGTCGGATCTGATGCGGCGATGCGGGTGAAGTCGCGGAAACCCGAGGCGGAATACTTCACCACTTCGCTCTCGGTGACGCTCTCCAGATCTTCCGCCATCGCGACGATATTGAACGCGATCAGGTGCGGCAGGTGGCTGGTGACGGCGAGCACCACATCGTGGCGCTCCGCATCCATGCGCTCGACATTGGCGCCGAGCGCGCGCCAGAATTCTTCCAGCTGATCCACCGCAGCGGGATAGGACGGACCCTGGTCCGGCAGCGGCGTCAGAATCTGCCAGCGATTGTGGAAGAGCGTCGCGAAACCGGCGTCCGGGCCGGAATGCTCGGTGCCAGCCAACGGGTGACCGGGGACAAAATAGACGTATGTCGGCAACACAGCGGCGACGGCGCTGATCACAGCCTGCTTCACCGAGCCCACGTCGGTGACGATCGCGCCGATCTTCAGCCCGCGCGCACACGCCGCGGCGGCGGCGCCCATCGCGCCGACCGGCGTCGCGAGCACAACGAGTTCGGCCTTCGCGACCGCCTTCTCCGGATCATCGAACACTTCGCCCAACGCAAGCGCGCGCGCGCGCTCGCGGACCTCGGCGTTAGCGTCATAAAGCGCGATCGTATTCGCGGCGCCATGTTGCCGCGCGGCGCGCGCGATCGATGCGCCGATCAAGCCGACGCCGATAATGGCGATGCGGTCGAACACCATGGGCATCAGATGCGCGCGTAGGAGCCCAACACGCGCACATCGTCGGCGAGCGTGCGCGCCATCACGGCAAGGCGCGAATCGTCCGCAGCGACGAATCCATCGATCCGCACCAGCGCCCGCGGCTCGGCCCGCGAAACCTCGGCGCCGGCGAGGCCGGCGTCCTTCAGCGCGCGCTGCAGCCGATGATGCCGGTCGAACACGAACAGCATGGTCACATCGTTGCCCGCTTGCTCGTGCGGGCTGGCGGCGAACACGGCGGCCTCCGGCTCCTCCGTCGTCTGCAGCAGCGGCAGACCGGCAATGATGTTGAGCGCGTGATAGCGCCGCTCGCTCAGCGCCGGCCACCAGGCGCCGACATTGGGCGCCGCCGGCCACCAGGTGACGGCGACGGTGGTCTCCGGATTCTCGACCACCTTGGCCAAAGCCGTCTGCGGTTCGCCGACGTCCTTGATCCGCGTTCGGGCGCCGAAATGACGTCGGGCGATATCGAACAGCCGCGTCGGATCGCGGCCGCCGCCCACGACCACGTCGATCACGCGCTGGCGGCGCAACGACGCGGCGATCAACGCGCGCCAGAGTTCGACCACCAGTTCCCGCTCGAGCGGCGCTTGCGCGTCCTTGACGAGGCGGCGCAGCAACGCGACCTCCCGGCCCGGCCGGATCGGCAGTCCGGCTTGCGGCGTCTTCAGCTCGGTGACTTGGTCCGCCAGCTGGAGCCGCTCGGCGACCAGCGCAAGCAGCTTGGAATCGATCTCGTCGATTTGGCGCCGAACCGATCCAATCGGATCGTTCGAATCGTCGGGCGGGGAACGGGCGTCGTCCATAGGCCGGCGACCATAGACGCCTTTCGCCGGTACCGCCAACGTCCGCGCCAGATGCGCGTCATCAACAGCGCCGCGCCGCTTCGGGGGATGCTTAAGCAGCGAAGCAGTTTATGCATGCGCACATGATTCATGCTGGCGGAGCGGCGGCGAAACTGCAGGCGGCGGGAGGCGTTCGGTCCCTCTCGTTCGACGCGTCCTCCCCGCTGCAGTTGCAGAGCGGCGAGACGCTCGCGCCGCTAACGGTAGCGTTCGAGACCTACGGCGCCCTCAACCACGAGCGCACCAACGCGGTGCTGGTGTGCCACGCGCTGGGCGGCGACCAGTTCGTAGCGAGCCCCAATCCCGTGACCGGCCGGCCGGCCTGGTGGCCGCGGATCGTGGGTCCCGGGCGGCCGATCGACACCAACAGGTACTTCGTCATTTGCGCGAACACACTAGGCGGCTCGATGGGCTCCACCGGCCCCGGCACGATCGCGCCGGACGGGCAGCCCTATGGTTTACGCCTGCCGCCGATCACGATCGGCGATACGGTCCGCGCCCAGGCCATGCTGATCGAAGCGCTCGGCATCCAGAACCTCTTTTTGGTCATCGGCGCCGGCATGGGCGGCATGCAGGCTCTAAATTGGGCCAGCGCCTACCCGAAGCGCGTGTTCGCCTGCGCCACCGTGGCCGCGGCGGCGAAGCAGTCGGCGCAAAACATCGCCCTCGCGGAGCTTGGCCGCCAGGCGATCATGGCCGACCCCGAGTGGCGCAACGGCGCCTATCTCACCCACGGCGTGCGGCCGACGCGCGGCATCGCCGTGGCGCGCACGGCGGCGGCGATCGCGGGACTCTCGGCGCGGGACGTGCGCGCGCGCTTCGACAACGCCCGCACCAAGGAGCGCTTCGGCTTCGCTTCCGTCGACAGCGACGCCGCCGGCGCCCGTACGAACAGCGCCGGCTACATCGATCGCTTCGACGCGAATTCCTATCTCTACCTCTCACGCGCCATGGACGGCTTCGACCTGGGCCGCGACTTCGGCGGCGAGCTGTCCAATGCGTTCAGGGGCGCGGAGACGCGCCATGGCGTGTTCGCGTTCTCGAGCGACTGGCGGTATCCGATAGAGGAGAGCCGCGAAGTGGCGCGCGCCCTGATCGCCGCCGGCGCGGAAGCCTCGTTTGTCGAGATCAAGAGCGAACATGGACACGACGCCTTTCTCGGCGACGAGCCGGCCTTCGAGGCGGCGCTGACCGGCTTCATCGATGCGGCGGCGGCGGCTCGGGCGCTGGCGCTGCAAGGAGGCGCAGGCTGATGACGCAACTCGAACTCGTCCGCCCTGCGCCGCTCGAACTCGACAGCGAGCCGCGCGCCGACCATGACGTCATCGCGCAGCTCGTGAGCGACGGCGCACGCGTGCTCGACGTGGGTTGCGGCAACGGCGCCCTGATGCGGCTGCTGACGCGCGAATGCTCGGCCCGCGCGCGCGGGCTGGAGCTCGATCCGAGCAAGGTGCACGGCTGCGTTTCGCGCGGGCTCTCGGTCGTGCAAGGCGACGCAGAGCGCGATCTCGACGCATTTCCGACCGCCGCGTTCGACTACGTGATCTTCTCGCACGCACTGATGAAGCTGCAGCGCCCGCAAGCGGCGCTGAAAACGGCGGCGCGCGTGGGCGAGCGCGTGATCGTCTCGATCAACAATGCGGGCCACTGGCGCGCGCGCACGAAGCACATGTTCAGCGGCCGCCTCGCGGCCTGGGCGGACGACGCCCCATGCACGGTGCGCGACTTCGCCGAGATGGCGCGGAGCTTGCGCCTCACAGTAGAGCGCGCGGTGCCGCTCTCGCGCGGCCACGCCGGCGCGCCGTTCGCCAAGACGCTTTGGCGCGCGAACTGGTTCTCAGAACAAGCGGTGTTCGTGCTGAGCTCATGAAGCGCATCGTCATCTGCTGCGACGGCACTTGGCAGCGGCTCTACAATGCGAGCCTGACCAATGTCGCACTGACAGCGCGCGCTGTGGCGCCGCGCGATGCGAGAGGCGTTCCGCAGATCGTCTATTACTCGGCGGGTGTCGGCGCCTCGATGTACGGCGTCAGCATCTGGCAGGGCATGACCGGCGCCGATCTCGACGATCATCTGCTCGACGCCTACCTCTTCCTCAACCTGAACTACGAACCCGGCGACGAGATCTACCTGTTCGGCTTCTCGCGCGGCGCCTATACGGTGCGGAGCCTCGCCGGCCTACTGCGCAAGTGCGGCGTGCTGCGGCGCGCGCACGTCGACAAGGCGCGCGCCGCGCTGGAGCTTTACCGGCACCGCGAAGTCAGCGCCGATACCTTCCTCGCCGCCCGCTTCCGCGCCGCCCATGCGATCGCGTGGCCTCGGCTCGGCAATGACGGCGCGACCATAGATACGCCGCCGGTCGATCTCCGCCTGCGCTATGTCGGCGTTTGGGACACGGTGGGTTCGCTCGGCATTCCGCGCGTGCTGCCGATCTCGGTCGGGCTCAACCAGGGCTACCTTTTCCACGACACGACGCTGTCGCGCGCGGTGCACTCGGCGCGGCATGCGGTGGCGATCGACGAACAGCGCGCGGCGTTCGCGCCGACGCTGTGGAGCAATGTCGACGCCTTCAACACGCCCGGCGCACGCCCGCGCGTGATGCAGTCATGGTTTCCGGGCGATCATGGCGCGGTCGGAGGCAACGACGATTCGCGCGGGCTCTCGAACTGCGCCCTTCTCTGGGTGCTGGAAGGCGCAGAACAGGTGGGTCTCGCACTGATGCGCGAGCCGGGCTCGATCATCTCGGCGGCGATGGCCGAGATCGATCCGCTGAATGCTGCCCTTCTCGACAGGCGCCGCTCCATGCTCGATCTTGCCGGTCGGCGCTGGCGCGCCGGGCTTTCGAACTATGGCGACTTGCACGAAGTCGCGCGCCTGCGCTGGATGGCGGACCGCCACTACCGGCCGAAGCCGATGCTCCAGTTCGCGCGCGAGATCGCCGAGTCCTTGCGCGAAGCGGCTTAGAGATACGAGAGCCACCAATCGCGCCGCCGCGCCTTGAGGCCCTGCCAATAGCGACAGAGCGGGTAAAGCAGCGCCAGCACGACGATCCAGGCGCAGTAAACCCACGGCAACGAGAACCCAACGGCCTCGAACTTCTGCGGGGCCGTGAAAACGTTCAGCATGTAGCCGAAATAAGCGTCGGTCGGCTTGCCGGCGGCGGCGTTCGCGGCGATCGCAAGCACGTGCACGAGGTAGACGTGCAGCAGATAGAAGAAGAACGGAACCGCCCCGAACGTGTTGAGCACGCCGCCAACCGGCCCGCGCAGACGCGACAGCAGCGGCCAGATCGTGAAGATAACGCCCAGCGTAACCAGCGTGAACTGCAGCGACGGCGGGTATTTCTGCACATCGAGAAACACCATGATCGCCGCACCCAGCGTCGCCTGTTCACGCCAGTCGCGGGCGACCGCCTCCGGGCCGGTGGCGAACGTCGGGTCGCCATAGATCATGGTCCAGCGCAACAGAACGAACACGACGAGCATGGCGACGCCAATAAGAAAGACGGTGCGGTCCCGCTTGGCCGACGGCTCGAGGAACAGCGCGCCCATGCCATAGCCCAGCGCGATGACTCCGATCCAAGGCAGGATCGGATAGGCGAACAGACCGATGGGCCGCCCGTCGGCGAAGATCGGGCCGCCATCGTGTAGGAACGTCCACAACAGTGAGAGCGAGCCAAGTTCGCGCGCGTTGATCGGATCGAGCAGATTGTGCCCGCCAATGATAGCGACGCCGATCGCCAGCACGGCCACCCGCGGCAGCCACACCAGCGCGGCGAGTGCGATCATCGACCAGCCGATGGCCCAGATCACCTGCAGGAAGAACGGATACGGAATGGCGAACGACCAGCCGAAGCTCAGCACCGTGGCTTCGAGAAAGATGAGCCAGAGCCCGCGGGTGAAGAGAAAGGCCGAGAGGTTCGGCGTCGCCTTGCCTTTGGCGAACTGCAGATAGGCCGAAACGCCGGAGAGAAAGACGAACGTCGGCGCGCAAAGATGCGTGATCCATCGCGTGGTGTAGAGCCACGGCGTCGTCGTGGCGGGATCGAGCGGATTGCTGGCGAGCCCGCCGCCGATGAAGAAGTAGTCACGCACATGGTCGAGCGCCATCAGCACGATGACGAGACCGCGCAGCATGTCGATTTCGCTGATGCGGACGCCGGCTGCGATGCTCGAACGTTGGGCTGGAGCCGCCGGCATCGCCGGCGCTGCGAGTGTATCTGTCATGGGCGTTACTCCGCCGCGAACGAAGCGGCCGGACTATGCCGCAGGTCACGCCGGCGCGCGAGGCGCTTTGCGACGGCTCACACGTCGGCGAAGGCGAACGCCAGCCGGCCAATCAGGCCGTGCGCCTTGAGCCGTCCCTCGGTGGCGAAGAGGCAAACGCACGGCTCGCTGCCGATGACGCGCGGCTGGTGGTTCAGATCGCGTTCGGCAGACGCGAAATCGCCGGCGCTGAAGACGCCCAGCTCATCCTGATAGGCGCCTGTCAGCACCGTGCAGAACTCCGCGCCGGCGTGCTCGTGCCGCGCCGTCGGCATGCCGGGCGCGACCGACAGCAGATAGACGCGATCCTGCGGCGCGTGAGGGGTATCCACCGCCGCCACCCATACGCCCGGCGCCACCCAGCGGCGCGGCTTCAGCGGCAGCCGTTCGATAAATGGCCGCGCGTCTTGTTGCGGCGGCGGCGGCGCGGGCTCCTGAAGGCGCGCCATCACCGCCGTCAACGCATCGCTGGAGAGGTCCACGGCCGGGAGCGTAGCGAGCGCTTCGCCTGACGCCGCTTCATAGGCGTCGACTTGCTTGCGGCATTGAGCGCAGCGCTCGAGATGCGCCCCGACCACCAGCCCGAAGCCTGGCGCGAGCGCGCCGGCCGCATACGCAGCCAGAACGTCGGCCGAAGGATGATGCCGCGGATTCACGAAACCTGCTCCCAATGGCTGCGCAACTTGGCGAGCGCGAGCCGCAGCCTTGATTTCACCGTGCCGAGCGGCAGCGACAGCCGCTCGGCGATTTCGGAATGCGGCCGATCCTCGAAGAACGAGAGCTGGACGACTTCACGCTGTTCGTCGGACAGCAGCCGCAGCGCGGCCTGCACCTGCTGTTCCGACTGCACCCGCGCTAGGGCCGCGTCCGGCCGTTCGGCATCGCTCTCTTCGCTCACATCGAGACCGCTCGCATAGGCCAACTCCACCCGCTCCCGCCGCAGCCGATCAATCCAGGCGTTGCGGGCGATGACGAACATCCAGGTCGAGGCTTTCGCTTTGGCCGGATCGAAGGACGCGGCGCGCCGCCACACGGCCACCATGGCGTCCTGCGCCAGATCCTCCGCCATGGCGCCGCGCGCGCCGAGACGGATCAGATACGCTTTTACACGCGCGGCGTAGCGCTCGAAGAACAGGGCGAACGCCGCACGGTCGCTGGCGGCGATGCGGGCAAGCAAGATCTCGTCGCTGTCGGCGACCACGTCATGCATGGCGCGCTTCCTCGCACAACGCCGCGCACGCGCCGAAATCACCGGATTCGTCAGAGCGAGGACGCACATCGGACTTCGTACGGCCGATCCAGGCGGTTGGATCACCTGATCCGCGGCGCGCCGCGGCGCGTATCGCAGTCGTGAACCAGCCGGAGAGAACCCCGCTGGAACGGGCGGACATCATGGCGTTCACTTCGACACCCTCGACGCGCCGGCAAAGTATCGCCGTGATCGGCTCCGGCATAGCGGGAATGTCGGCAGCCTGGCTGCTGAGCCAGCGCCACGACGTCACCGTTTACGAAAAGAACGGCCGACTCGGCGGACATTCGAACACGGTCATGGTGAAGACGAGCCTGGGCGAGACGCCGGTCGACACCGGATTCATCGTCTTCAACGACATCACCTACCCCAACCTGGTGGCGCTGTTCGATCACTTGAACGTCGGCACGAAGAGTTCGGACATGTCGTTCGGCGTGTCGCTGAACGGGGGTCGCACGGAGTATTCTTCTGTCGGCGCGGCCGCGTTCCTCTGCGGCGGGCGCAATCTGGTGAGCCCGCGCTTCTGGTCGATGACGTACGACCTGCTGCGCTTCTATCGCCGCGCGCCGCTCGAGCTGCTTGCGGCGCGCGACGACATGATCTCGCTCGGCGATTATCTCGAACGGCGCGGATACGGCGAAGCGTTTCAACGCGACCATCTGTTGCCCCAGGCGGCGGCCATCTGGTCGGCCACGATGGGCGAGATCAGGCACTACCCGGCGTGCGCGTTCGTGCGCTTCTTCGAGAACCATGGCTTGCTGAAGCTGCAGGGCCGGCCGAAGTGGCGGACGGTCGAGGGCGGCAGCCGAGCCTATGTCGAAAAGCTCACGGCCGCCTACGCCGACCGCGTGAGGCTGAACTGTGGCGCGACTTCGGTGTGTCGCGACGGCGGCGGCGCTTGGGTGCGGGATGCCTCCGGTGAAGCGCAGCGCTTCGATCATGTGGTGATCGCGGCGCACGGCGACGAAGCGTTGGCGCAGCTGGAGGACGCGAGCGCCGAGGAGCGCACGCTGCTCGGCGCATTTCGCTACGCCAAGAACCGCGCAGTGCTGCATACGGATGCGGCGTTGATGCCGAAGCGCGCCTCATTGTGGGCAAGCTGGAACTATGTCGGCGACAATCCCGACGGCGGTTGCATCGTCAGCTACTGGATGAACAAGCTGCAGGGCATCGAGAGCCGCGAGCAGCTGTTCCTGACTCTCAATCCACGCACGATGCCGCGCGATGAGACGATCCTTTACGAGACCGAATACGATCATCCCCTGTTCGATGCGGCGGCGATCCGCGCCCAGGCGCGGCTTTGGTCGTTGCAAGGCGTACGCAACACCTGGTTCTGCGGCGCGCATTTCGGCGCGGGCTTCCACGAGGACGGCCTACAGGCGGGGCTCGCCGTGGCCGAGCAACTCGGCGGTGTGAAACGGCCGTGGAATGTCGCGGCTGAATCGGACCGCATCCATCTAAGACCTAATGCCGAGACGGAGGCGGCGTGAACGCGATCTACACCGGCCATGTGGCGCACAACCGGCCGGGCAAGCACCGGCTGCGCTACAGCGTGTTCATGCTGGCGCTCGATTTGGACACGCTGGGATCGCTGCGCTTGGGGCTTCTGAAGCACAATCGCGTCGCGCTGTTCTCGTTGCGCGATCGAGATCATGGCGCCGGCATCGACGCGCCGCCGAAGCCGCAAATCGAAGCGAAGCTGCGCGACGCGGGCATCGCTTGGGACGGCGGCCGGATCGTGCTGCTGACCATGCCGCGGCTCTTCAATTACGTGTTCAACCCGCTCAGCGTCTATTTCTGCTGGCGGCGCGACGGCGTCCTCGCGGCGTTGGCGCACGAAGTCTCGAACACGTTCGGCGAGCGCCACTTCTACGTGCTGCCGGCGCGCATCGCCGAGAGCGGCTGTGTCGTTCAGGCCTGCGACAAGGATTTCTTCGTTTCGCCTTTCCTCGAAGGCGGTCTGCGCTACGAGTTCAGCGTAACCCCGCCCGGCGAGCAGGCGGTTGTCGCCATGCGCGTGAGGCGCGGCGGCGAAATCGCGCTGACCGCCTCCTTCGCCGGCGCACGGCGCGACCTCACCGACGCGAACCTGCTGCGCGCCTGGGCAGGCAATCCTCTGATGACATTCAAGGTCATCGCCGGAATTCACTGGGAAGCGCTGCTGATGCTGGCGAAGGGCGTGCGCTTCCTCGGCCGCCGCGGGCAAGGCGCTCATATTCGCCCCGACCGTGAGGCGCAAACGAAGACGGCGGCGTGATCGCTCACGCCGCCGCTTGTCTACGACTTGCGAATGCGCTTTAGGCGCGCTGCACTTCAGCGACCCAGTCGTTCACCAAGCCCTCGGTCACCGTGAGCGGCGTCGAGCCGTTGGTGAGCACGCGATCATGGAACGCGCGCAGGTCGAAGCGATCGCCGAGCGTCTGGCGGGCGCCGTCGCGCATGCGGTTGAGCGCTTGCCGGCCAGCCATGTAGCTGCAGGCTTGCCCCGGCCAGACGCAATAGCGCTCGACTTCCGTGGTGACGTTCGTTTCCTGATCGCCGGTGGCTTGCATCATCGACTGGACCGCCTGCTCGCGGGTCCAGCGCATGTGATGGATTCCGGTGTCGACGACGAGACGCGAGGCGCGGAACGTCATCGATTGCAGATAGCCGATGCGGCCGAACGGATCGTTCTGGTACATGCCCATTTCGTCCGCGAGCTGCTCGGCATAGAGGCCCCAGCCTTCGCTGAAGCCGCTGAAGCCCAACAGCGCGCGGCGGATGAACGGCATCTCGCCCGCTTCCTGCTGGATCGAAAGCTGCCAGTGATGGCCCGGCGTGCCTTCGTGATAAGTCAGCGTCGGCAGCGTGAACTTTGGCCATTCGGTCGCCGGGTCGCGCAGGTTGATGTAGTACGCGCCAGGACGCGAACCATCGAGCGCGGCGACCTGGTAATAGCCGCCCGGCGCGCCGGCTTGGATATATTCCGGCACAGCCTTGATCTCGAGCGCGGCGCGCGCCTGCACGCCGCACACTTCCGGCATGCGCGCGGTGATTGCCGCCATCTGCTGGTTCAGCATCGCGAGCAATGCGGCGCGCCCCTCGGTCGTGCTCGGGAAAATCTGATCGGGGCGGCGGCCAAGCGCGTTGATGCGCTCGTTCACCGTACCGTTCGTCATCCCCTGCGCGCGGAGGATCTGATCCATTTCACTGGTGAACTGCGCGATCAGATCGACGCCCATCTGGTGCAGCTCTTGCGGCGCCATGTCCGTCGTCGTGTAGGCGCGCAGCGCGGTCGCGTACATTTCCGCGCCGTTCGGCAAGCGCCACACGCCGGCGTCGGATGTTGCGCGCGGCAGCACCGCGTTCAGCGCATCGACCTGGCGCTGATAGGCGGGCAACACTTCGTCGCGCACGATCTGCTCCGCGCGTTGCGTCAGTGCGGTCTTGTCCGCCGCCGGGATGTCCGCGACCTCGTTGAGACGGCCCTGCAGCGAGGTGACGAGCACCGTTTGTGCCGGCGCCGTCGCGGCGAAGGCGCGCAGCTGGCCGACGGCGCCGCCGCGGCCGTTCGCGCCGGCAATGGTGAAGTTCGGCTGGATGACGCCAGCGGCGGCGTCTTCGCCGATGCGCGTCGTCTCTTGGTCAAGGACGCGGGCGTAAGCTGCGAGACGCTCGAGATAGGCGTCGGCTTGCTCGCGGTTGGTCACCGGATGTTGGCTGGCGAGGAAGTCCGGAATGCTGGTGTAGGCGCCGGTGAGCTGCGTGACGACGTACGGCGCCTGAGCGCCACCGCCGTGCTCAAAACGGGCGGAATCGACGCTGTCCTTCAGCGCCGTGTGCACGACCGCGTAGGTGACGCTGTCTTGACCTTCGAGGCGATCCTCGTTGAGCGCCTCCAGCTCCGCGAGCGCGCGCTCGCCGATCGTGCGCAGACGGATCGAGCCTTCCTTCGAATAATCGCTCAGGCGATTGATGTAGCGCCCGCCTGCCTGCTCCTCGGAGACCGCTAGACTGGTCGCGAATTCCGGAATCTCACGGAGAATGTCGGTCGAGAGCCGGTCGAGGATGCCGTTGAGATCGCCGCTTTGGGCCTGACGGCCGCACGCGGCGAGCGCGAAGCTGGCCGCGGTCGCGCCGAGCAGCGCACGCCTTGAGAGTTGCATGTGGTCTGTCCCTTGCGATTTTGGGGAGAAGTTCCGGCCGCAGTTTAGCGGAACTTGGCCGCAGCGCACGAGCCCTTGCGACGAATGGCCTTTTGTCGTTCCTCAGCCGTCCACAGCCGCTTGGCCGGTTTCGCCCGTGCGAATGCGCTGAATCGAGTCGAGATCGGCGACCCAGATCTTGCCGTCGCCAATCTTGCCGGTCTTCGCCGCCGCGGCGATGGCCTCGACCGCCCGTTCCACGATCGCTTCCGGGGCGACGATCTCGACCTTGACCTTCGGCAGCAGTTTCACTTCGTATTCCGCGCCGCGATAAACCTCGGTTTTTCCCTTCTGGCGGCCGAAGCCGCGCACTTCCGAGACGGTCAGCCCGCCGACGCCGGCGTCCTTCAGCGCCTCCAGCACAGGATCGAGCCGGCTCGGCTTGATGATGGCGGTGATCAGCTTCATCGAGGCCCCCTTCGCACCTGCAATATAAGCGTCAGGCGTCACGCTTGGGCAAGTTGCCAGGCGCTTCCTGCGGCGTTCGGCGTGGCGCTTTGGCCAAAAGGACACGCCCCTCGGAGCGGGCCGTGTTGGCGTAGAGGCGCTTGACCGCCTCCATCAGCACCACGCCGCCCTGCGGCGGCCACAACAGCTCCCCGACGCTTTCGAAGGCGTCGGCGGCGCGCACGAGCCAACCCCACCTCAGCGGCGGCGTGTAGAGCGCACGGGCAGAGACAACCGGCTCGAACATGGAATCGGCGAGCAGCGCCGCAAGCTGCGTGCGCGAGTATGGCCGCCCATGGCCGAACGGCGTCGCTCCCGATTGCGCCCACAAACTCCAGCGATTGGCGGCGATCACGACCAACCGCCCTTCCGGCGCCATGACGCGCCAGACTTCGCGCAACATCGCGTGTGTGGCGTCGCACTCCTCCAAGGCGTGCACGAGCAGAACGCGATCGAACACCGCATCCATGAACGGGAGGCGCGTCTCGTCCGCTAGAGTGGTGTGGATGCGGCCATTGTCGGCGCTCCAGGGCTCGGCGCCTTGCGCGGCCGGCATCATCGCCACGGTCCGGCGCGCGTCGCGGAAGCGGCCGAGATACGGCGAGGGATAGCCAAGCCCCAGCACGTCCAAGCCCTCGACGCCGGGCCACAACGCAGTGAGCCGGCGCGAGGCGGCGCGGCGAGCGGCTTCGCCGAGCGGCGAAGCGTAGAAGCGCTGCAGGGCAAGAACGTCGACGCGCATTTTGGGATTGGGTTTCGGGATTGGGGATTGGGTCGCTGGGTGAAAGCGCCATATTAGAGACCAATCCCTAATCCCCAATCCCTAATGCCGATGCTTCAGATCCACCAATTCCCCTGCCTTAGCGACAATTACGGCTTCCTCGTCCACGATCCGGCGAGCGGCGCGACCGCGACCATCGACACGCCCGACGCTGACGAAATCCTGCGCCAAGCCGCGGTCAAAGGCTGGCGCATAACCGATGTCTGGAACACCCACTGGCATCCGGATCACGCCGGCGGCAACGCCGCGATCAAGGCGGCGACGGGCGCGCTGGTGACGGGGCCGGCGGAAGTCGAACGCATCGGCGCGGCGCCCGACCGCGTCGTTGCCGAAAACGATGTGATCAAGCTCGGCGCGGCTGAAGCGCGCGTGCTCGATGTCGGCGGCCACACGCTGGGTCATATAGCTTACGTGTTCGACAGTGAGGACGTCGCCTTCGTCGGCGATGCGCTGTTCGCGCTTGGGTGCGGGCGTCTTTTCGAAGGCACGCCGCAGCAGATGTGGACGAGCCTGCAAAAGATCGCCGCGCTGCCGGATGAGGCGACGCTCTATTGCGCGCACGAGTACACACAATCGAACGCGCGTTTCGCCGTGACCGTCGACAGCGGCAACGCAGCGCTCGCCGCGCGCGCCGCGGAGATCGATCAGCTGCGGGCGGCGGGCAAGCCCACCGTGCCGATGACGCTGCGCATCGAGAAAGCGACCAACCCGTTCCTGCGCGCGCCGGCGCTGAAGCCGTCGCTTGGGCTCGAAGGCGCCGCGGACTGGGAGGCGTTCGCGGAGGTCCGCAGGCGCAAGGATGCGTTCAAGGGCTGACGAAAACGCCGCCTCTGCGGCGGCGGATTATTGCTGGGGCCCTTGGATCTCGCCGGTTACGACGTTGCGGATCGTGTTCGACGACGGGCGGCCGGCATAGCCGAGTTGGGGGGCCACCTGGATGAGAAGCTGATCGCCGCGCATGACGACGCGCGGCTGCGGCCCGAAGGTGATGATCACGCGGCGCACCGTGGTCATCGGCGCGGCGGCCAAGCCTTCGGCGGCGCGTTCGGCGGCGTCGACCACGACCCCGGCGGCGGGGGCGGACATGCGGGCCGGCACGGTGAACGTCACCGGCGCGCCGACACTGCGGCGGGCGACCGCCTGCAGACGGCGGAAACGCTCCTGCATTTCGGCGAAGGCGATGGCTTCGGGGGTAAGGGGGGCGACGCGGGCCTCCTCCGAGGCGGGGGCGCCGGTGCGGAGGGTGCGGGTGTAGACGATGATGCCGCCGTGGGGAGTGATGCGGAGCATCACGTCGCCGTCTTCGGTGCGGTAGATCTCCCCTCCGCCCGCGGCCATGGCGGGGCGGAGGACGTGGACTTCGGGGTCGCCCTCGAACCGGACCAGGGCGGCGCGGCCGCCGGTGCGGTCGAGCACGAAGCGGACGGCGCCGTCGGGGGTGGAATAGCGCGTGGCGTTGGAAGCGTGGGTGTAGAGCCCTTGCACCGGGGGCGCTGACTGGCGCGGCTGCTGCTGGGCGAAGGCCAGTCCGGGCGCGGCCAGGGCGAGCGCAGCGGCGAAGGCCGCAGCGCCTCGCCCCTTCAGACTCGGTCCGGTGGATTGGCTCATGGGCGAGGAGGAGAGCGCTGCGACCTAGGCGCTTTTTTGGCGTGTTGCAGACCCTCTGCGCACCTGTGGCGGCGAAGCCGCACTTAACTACAGGGCGGCCGCCTTCGGGGCGCGGTCGGGGTCCTGCTTCTCGTCCGCGCGCGCCGAAATCGTGCGCGGCTTCACCAGCGGGGTGATCACCTCTTCGGCATGGATCACAGGCGCGGCCGGCCGGAGCTGGCGCGGCGGGCGGGCGACGACGGCGGCCGCGGCGGTTGGCGTCATGACGCTGGCGATCGGGCCGGCGCGGACGGTGTCTTCCGGCAGTTCGGGCGGGATGCGGACGACGACCCGAACGCCCGTACGCGGCGGTTCGGCCAGGTCTCCGGCGATCCCGGCCGCGAACGACAGGGTGCAGAGCGCGAGCGCCGCGGCGGCGATTCGGAGGAAGCTTTTCCCGAACAAGGCTCCGCACATTAACTGAGTCGCGGGCGGCGTCACGCAACCTGGCGTGACGCCGCCGCGCAGCTCAGCGGAGGTCTTCGTCGTCGAGATTCAATTCCGACACCGGAATGCGCTCGGCGCTGCGGCGCACACGGCGGAGGCCGGTGTAGAAGTGCTGCGCATCGCCGACGACGACCAGATCGGCGCGGGCCGGATCGAAGTAACGCTGCGCCGCGGCCTGGGCCTGGGCGGGCGTCACGCCGGTGATGTCGGCGACGTACGTGCCCAGCCGCTCGGGCGGCAGGCCGTAGAGCGCCAGCGTCGAGATCTGGCCGGCGAGACCGGCCGTGGTTTCGACGCTGCGGCCGAACGAGCCGATCAGCACCGCCTTGCGCGCCGTGAGTTCGGCTTCGGCCGCCGGCGCATCGCCGATGCGGTCGATCTCGGCGCGCATCAGTTCGTAGACCTGCACCGCCGCATCGTTGCGCGTCTGCGCCGAGGCGACGATCGGGCCCGGCGCCATGCGCGCCTGCATGCTGGAGCCTGCGCCGTACGAGAGGCTGCGGCGGATGCGGATCTCGGTGTTGAGCCGCGCCGAGTAGCCGCCGCCGAGTACGTTGTTCGCGACCAAGAGCGGGAAGTAATCCGCGTCCGTGCGCGAGACGCCGCGGAGGCCCATCAGCACCGCCGCCTGGCCGGTCTGCGGCAGGTCGACGACGATGGTGCGCGGCGCTTCGGCCCACGCCGACGCATCGGGACGCGCCGGCAGCGCTTCGGCCGGGCGGGCCCAATCGCCGAAGTGGCGTTCGGCGAGCGCGAAGCCCTCCTCCGCCGAGACATCGCCGGTGATGACGAGCACGGCGTTGTCGGGCCGCCAGAAGGTGCGGTGGAAGCCGCCCATCTCCTCGCGCGTTATAGCGCCGATGCTGCGCGGCGAGACCACCGCGCCATACGGCGTTTCGCCGAAGATCGCTCGCGTCATCGCCATCTGGCCGATCGAGCCGGGCTGGCTTAGCGCCACCTGCAGACCGTCGAGCGCTTCCTGTTGCGCGCGCTCCAGCTCCTCCTGCGCGAAAGCGGGATTGCGCGTCACGTCGGCGAAGACGGTGAAGGCTTCTTCAGCGCGGTCGGAGCGCGTCATCAGCGCGACAGCCGATGAATCGACGCCGGCGCCCGAGCTGATCTCGGCCCCGAGCGACTCGATCTGGCTGGCGATCTCGGTTGCGCTGCGCGTGGCGGTGCCGCGCGTCAACAAATCAGCCGTCATGCTGGCGAGGCCAGCGCGCTCGGCCGGATCGGCGCTGCCGCCGGAAGCGACGCGAAGATCGGCGCTGACCAGCGGCAGAGCCCGGTTCGGCGCGACGATGACGCGGAGGCCGTTGGCGAGCGTGCGCTGCGACGCGGGCGGAATGCGCGCGTCGACCGGCGTGCCCGGCGCAGGCGGCGCTTCGCGCTGGCCTTCGGCGGCGAGCGTATGCGTCGGGATCTCCGATTGCGCGATGGTGAGGCGGCGCGCCTGGATGGTCGGCGACGTCTCGATCGTGTCGCCGGTCGCGCCCTCCTGCTCGGGGAGATAGCGGACGACGACGCGGCGCTGATCGTTGAGAATGCGGCGCGCGACGCGTTGGATGTCCGCCGCGGTCGTCGCCTGCACGCCGGCGAGCAGGCGATCGGCGTAGTCGGCGTCGCCGTAGCGGATCACCGCGTCGGCGAGCTCGAACGCGCGGCCGTAGGCGGTTTCGCGGCTCTCAATGGTCGAGGTGACGATCTCGTTCTTGGCTTCATCGAGCTCGGCCTGGGTCACGGCTTCGTCACGGAAGCGCGCGATCTGCGCCGCGAGCGCGGTCACGCCGGCTTCGGCGGTTTGGCCTTCCGAAAGAATCGCGAACACGCCGTAGGCGCCCGGATCCTGCGTCGCTTCGAGGTTGGTGAACACCTGCGCGGCGATCTGCTGTTCATAGACCAGCGATTGATAAAGGCGCGAGGAGTTGCCGCGCGACATGATGGCGTCGAGCACCATCAGCACCGGCAGATCCGGATCGGTCGCGGCCGGCTGCGGGTAAGAAATCATCACCGCCGGCAGCGGCACGTTCGGCGCATAGACGGTGTATTCGCGTGCCGCGGTGCGTTCCGGCTCGGTCGGGTAATCGCGCGGGATCGGCCGGTTCGGGCGGGCGATGTCGCCGAAATATTGATCGACCCAGCGGTCGAGCTCAGCCTGATCGAAATTGCCGGCGACGACGAGCACGGCGTTGTCCGGGCGATAATAAGTGGCGTGGAAGGCGCGGACGTCTTCGACCGTCGCCGCGTCGAGGTCTTCGATCGAACCGATGCCGGGACGGCCGTACGGGTGAACCGTGTAATTGGTCTGGTTGAGATAGAGATAGAACAGGCGCCCGTACGGCGAGGCGAGCACGCGCTGGCGCAGCTCTTCCTTCACGACGTCGCGTTCGGACTCGAAACTCTCTTCGTTGACGACGAGCGAACCCATGCGGTCGGCTTCGGCCCACAGCACGCGCTCGAGGTGGTTGGCGGGCACGACTTCGTAATAGTTGGTGAAGTCGTCATAGGTGGAGGCGTTGTTGAAGCCGCCGACATCTTCGGTCAGGCGGTCGAAGAATTGCTCCGGCATGTTGCGGGTCGATTTGAACATGATGTGTTCGAACAGGTGCGCGAAGCCCGAGCGGCCTTCGGGGTCGTCGACCGAGCCGACATCGTACCAGACCTGCACCGAGACGTTTGCGGTATTGGCGTCCGGCATCGCATAGACGCGCAAGCCGTTCGGCAGCGTCCGCATCGTGTAGCGCAGCGGCGCGACTTCGAGCGCGGCGGTTTGTTCGCTCTGCGGCGCGGACGAGGTGGCGCACGCGACCAGCGCCAGCGACGCCGCGACCATGGTGAAAAAGCGTTTCATGAGACCCCCAACGGATTCGGGACGTTCTAGCAGCCGAGCCCCACAGCGCCAGAAAATTGCGACGGGGACGGCGTTGTTCGGGGACGAATGGCTCTGTTCGGTTCTCGGTTATCGGGTCTCGGGGATCGGGAGCGGCAGGCGCGCGTGTTTGGCGGCGTTGTGTCATCACAAACGCCGTCTCCCGATAACCGATACCCGAAACCCGATAGCCGAGATCGAGAGGCGGGGCGCGTCGGACGCGCTGAGGTAGTCTCTAGTGTGCGTTGGCTGTCGCCAGACAACGCTGCGCGTCGAACGCGCCCCGTTAGCGTTCGTTCTTTCCCGGATGCCGGTTACAGGACTTTCGATGGGCCTTTGGCCATGCTGATCCGGTCCAGTGCAGTCCTCGCCTCTTGCGAAGCGATTGGCTGGTCCCGGCCGGAGCTTAGGTCCACCCGGCATTACCGGTTCCGTGTGCAGGATGCTCCAAACATCCTGGACCTCGCGGTTTGCATCCCCAGCGAGCAAACTTCACACCGAACGCCGCTCTGACATTTCAAGGTTCGGAGCTCTCGAAATCCTCCCGTGTCAGTGCGAGGGCATTATACGCCCGCTTTGGCGCGGTCGGATTGATTTTCTTCGAGGCGTTGATTTTCAACGTGTTGCGCAGAAAAGCGCATGGATAGAGCGCGCGACTATCCCCGTTATTTGGGCGCAGAGCGCGGCGTCACAGGGCTAGACCGGACCGCCGGCGCCCCCGCCGGCATCGGACGGTCGTGCAAATCTCTACGCGCAGCGGTTGGCTCTGCCGGTGTTGCCGGCGAGGGCGCCGGCGGTCCGAGCGAGCGGCGCCGGTTCGGCGTTTGCCTGTTGGTGTTGCGCGGTGTTCACCGCTCCATCCTCCGCCAACTAGCGGACGAGAAGCGCCAATCTTCAGGCCTCTCGCACAAGCGTGCGGCGACGGGATTGTTCTCGATGTAGGTCACTGTATTTGAGAGCTGCTCCTCTGAACGCATGAAGCGCTCGAAATATTCGCGCCGCCACAAGCGCCCTTTTCGGTTCTCGCGCTTGTTGATCACGTGAGCGGTAGCAGACTTCCAGGTCTGAACGATGTCCGCCAACGGCGTCTCGAAGCGCTGCTCGATTAGAACGTGGACGTGCGTAGGCATCACGCACCAGGCGGCAAGAGCGTAGTGTTCGCCATCGTCATGCAGGAGCGACTTCTGCACGATCTCGGCGTTGGCCATCTTCGCCAGCAGCCGGCAGCCGTGTCCCGCGTCGAGCGCTTCGTCGGCCCACGCTGCGCGCTCATCGGGCCTGCTCATGCTTTGCGGCGCTTCGCGCGGAAGCGCGTCAAATAGGCCGAAGACGATGTGCTGAATGAGGCCGCGTTCATCGCAGTGCGGCAGATACCCGCGTGATCGCCAGCCTGTGTGGGACATTACGGCAGCTTGGACCGCAGTTGCTGGCTTCGGCAAGAGCGCGACAGAACAAGCCCGGACCGCCGGCGCCCTCGCCGGCATCGGACCTCGTGCAAATCTCCACGTGTGGCAGCCTGCCCTAGTGGCGATGCCGGCGGGGGCGCCGGCGGTCCGGGCCGGCGGCCGCCGGTTCGGCGTGCTCGGCCGCCCCCGATCAAGCCCGCGCCCGCACCACCCAGCACGCTACGCCCAGCATCACGCCGCTTTTGGTTTCGAACGGCGCGAGCGCATCCATCAAACGTATGCGCGCTTCGGCGCTGTCGAGGTCTTGATCGGCGATGGCGCGCGCGGTGGGGCCGATGCGGATGAGGAAGTCGGCCGTTTCGCGCAACGAGCCGCCGCCGCCGACGGGAATATCGCCGTCCCAGCGCGTGATCTCGAGATCGCGCCAGCCGGCTTCGCCGAGCACGCGCACGATCTTGTCGCGATCGGCGAGCGCGAATGGGCCGGGCGCGTCGGGATTGGGCGGCGCGAGCAGCTCTTTGAGCATCGGTTTGATCGCTTCGATAGCGGTGGTGCTCCACTGATTTTCGGCGAACGGGCGCCAGCATAGGAAAACGAGGCGGCCGTCAGGGCGCAGTGCGGCGCGGATGTGCGCGAAGGCTTTGGTTGGCTGTTCGAAGAACATCACGCCGAAGCGCGAGAAAGCGGCGTCGAAGGTTTGGTCGAAATGCGCCGCGCCGGCGTCCGCTTCGATGAAGCTTGCGGGCAGCGCCGCTTCGGCGGCGCGGGCGCGCGCGACGTCGAGCAATTGCGGCGAGAGATCAACGCCAGTGACCGAGCCGCCCGGGACGACGCGACGCGCGATCTCCAAGCTGGTCGCGCCGGCGCCGCAGCCGATGTCGAGCACGTGCTCGCCCGGTTCGAACGCGGCGAGATCGAGCGCGTGGCCAGTCATGGACTGCATCATGATGTCGATGCGGTCCGCGTGCGTCGCCCACTCGCCGCCGACTTTGCCGCTCCAGTATTCTTTTTGTGTGGGGGTTTCGGGCATGGGTGCGTCCTCGTTTGCGGCCGCGCAGTTCTCGCACGCCTGCTCTTCTTCGTCATTCCGGATGCGCGAAGCGCAATCCGGAATCCAGGAGCAACCGGCACGGCATTGGCCGCTGGGTTCCGGGTTCGTCGCTGCGCGACGCCCCGGAATGACGAGAGAGGATGTCTCCCTAGCCCGCCTTCTTCAGCATAGGGTCGTAGCTCAGGATTGGCGACAGCCAGCGCTCGGCGGTCGCCACGTCCCAGCCTTTGCGGCGGGCGTAGTCTTCGACTTGGTCGGCGCCGATTTTGCCGACGCCGAAATACTCCGCCTGCGGATGCGCGAAATAGAGGCCGCTGACCGAGGACGGCGGCGTCATGGCGTAGCCTTCGGTGAGATCGATGCCGGTGCGTTGGGTGGCGTCCAAGAGATCGAACAATGTGCGCTTTTCGGTGTGATCGGGCTGGGCGGGATAGCCGGGCGCCGGGCGGATGCCGCGATATTTCTCGGCGATCAGGTCGTCGTAGCTCAGGCCCTCGTCCTTGGCGTAGCCCCAAAGTTCGCGCCGGACTTTCGCGTGCATGGCTTCGGCGAAAGCTTCGGCGAGGCGATCGCAGAGCGCTTGGGCGATGATGGCGGAATAATCGTCGTTGGCGCGCTTGAAGCGGATGGCGACATCCTCTTCGCCGATGCCGGCGGTGACGGCGAAGGCGCCGACATAATCCGGCGTGCCGTTGGGGGCGACGAAATCGGCGAGCGCGAAATTTCCCTTCGCTTCGCCCTTGTCCATCTGCTGGCGCAACGTGTGCAGACGCGTCAGCTCCTGCGTGCGGCTCTCGTCGGTCCACAAGACGACGTCGTCGCCGTCGCGATTGGCCGGCCAGAAGCCGACCACGCCGGAGGCGGTCACCCATTTCTCGGCGACGAGCTGATCGAGCATCGGGCGCGCATCATTGTAGAGGCTGCGCGCCGCTTCGCCGACGATCTCGTCTTCGAGGATGGCGGGAAAGCGCCCCATCAGCTCCCACGAGGCGAAGAACGGGGTCCAGTCGATGTACGGCACGAGCTGTTCGAGCGGATAATGTTCGAACGATTTGACGCCGAGGAACGAGGGCTTCACCGGCGCGTAGTCGAGCTTCGGCGCGCGCTGGCGGGCTTTGGCGAGCGGCAGGCGCGGGCGCTTGTCCTGGCCGGAGAAATAACTCTCGCGGGCGGCGCCCTGGTCGCTCTTGGTTTCCGCGATCAGCTTGTCGCGATCGTCGCCGAGCAACTTCTGCACGACTGGCACGGCTTTCGAGGCGTCGGGGACGTAGATGGTGGCGCCTTGATAGACGGGCGCGATCTTCACCGCCGTATGGGTGCGCGAGGTGGTGGCGCCGCCGATCAAGAGCGGGAGGGTCAGGCCGGTCCGCTGCATCTCGCTGGCGACGAACACCATTTCGTCGAGGCTGGGCGTGATGAGGCCGGAGAGGCCGATGGCGTCGGCGCCGATCTCCTTGGCGCGGGCGAGAATCTTGTCGCACGGGACCATGACGCCGAGATCGTCGATTTCGTAGCCGTTACACTGCAGCACGACGCCGACGATGTTCTTGCCGATATCGTGCACGTCGCCCTTCACAGTCGCCATCACGATCTTGCCGTTGGATTTGCCAGCCATGCCGGTGCGCTGCTTTTCCTCTTCCATGTACGGAATGAGGTGCGCGACCGCCTGCTTCATGACGCGGGCGGACTTCACCACTTGCGGCAGGAACATCTTGCCGGCGCCGAACAGGTCGCCGACGATGGACATGCCGTCCATCAGCGGGCCTTCGATGACATGGAGCGGGCGCTCCGCTTCGAGCCGCGCTGCTTCGGTGTCTTCGACGATGAACTCGTTGATGCCGTGGACGAGCGCGTGGGCGAGGCGCTCTTTCACCGGCTTCTGACGCCAGGAGAGGTCGCGCTCTTCGCTTTTCTTCTTGCCGCCGGCCTTCGCTTGCTCGGCGATTTCGAGCAGGCGCTCGGTGGCGTCAGCGCGGCGGTTGAGCAGCACGTCTTCCACGCGCTCACGCAGTTCGGGCTCGACGTCGTCGTAGAGCGTCAGCGAGCCGGCGTTGACGATGCCCATGTCCATGCCGGCGCGGATGGCGTGATAGAGGAAGACCGCGTGCATGGCTTCGCGCACCGGCTCGTTGCCGCGGAACGAAAACGAGACGTTGGAGACGCCGCCGGAGACGTGCGCGTGCGGGAGTTCTGAACGGATGTAGGCGGTGGCTTCGAAGAAGGCCTTGGCGTAATCGGCGTGCTCCTCGATGCCGGTGGCGACGGCGAAGATGTTGGGATCGAAGATGATGTCTTCGGGCGGGAAGCCGGCGCCGGTGAGCAGTTTGTACGCGCGGGCGCAGATGTCGATCTTGCGCTTGGCGGTGTCGGCCTGGCCCTGCTCGTCGAACGCCATGACGACGGTGGCGGCGCCGTAGCGGCGGACTTTGCGGGCGTGCTCGAGGAATTGCGCTTCGCCTTCCTTCAGGCTGATCGAGTTCACGATCGACTTGCCTTGCGCGCATTTGAGGCCAGCTTCGATCACCTCCCATTTGGACGAGTCGATCATCAGCGGAATCTTGGCGATGTCCGGCTCGGAGGCGATGAGGTTAAGGAAGCGGCGCATCGCAGCGGGGCCGTCGATCATGGCGGCGTCGACATTGACGTCGAGCACGTTGGCGCCGGACTCCACTTGCTGGCGCGCGACGACGAGCGCGCCGGCATAGTCGTCGGCCTCGATCAGCTTACGGAATTTCGCGCTGCCGGTGACGTTGGTGCGCTCGCCGACGATGACGAAGTTTGCGAAGGGATTGGTCACAGTGCATTCTCGATTGGTGTCAGCGTGGCGAGCCACTCGTCCTTAGCGCCTGCGTCGTCCCAGAGGTCGGCCAATTCCGATTGCTTCTTGATGCGCGCCAGAGCGCTACGCGCCTTCTCAATCAACTCAGCGGAGGGCGCACGGAGCGCCGCAATTGCGGGCGCGTCCTCAGGGTCAATGTCAACGGCCAAATTTCCGAACTTGTGCGCAACGATCGCCGCGGCGGCGATTGCGGCCGACGACTCTGGCGCCTCCAAATAGCCTTCACCGACCGAAAGCACCGCATCGAATGATTGCTCCGCAATGGTCCAATTTCCCGCATCAACAAGACTGCCGAGCAGATCGCCGGCGTCGTCATTGTCGAATGGCCCACTTCCCCACGCTCCCATGACCGCCTCCTATGCCGCCGCCGTGAACGGTTCGAGGCCGGCCAGTTTCAGCCGCGTGTCGCGCGCCGGGATTTTGCGCGGGGCGACGCCTTCGACGGCGTGCAGCATGTGCGTGATGTGGTCGGGCGTGGTGCCGCAGCAGCCGCCGGCGATGTTGAGGAGGCCCGCGCGCGCCCATTCGGCGTAGTGCGCTTCCATCGAATGCGGCGTCTCGTCGTAGGCGCCCATCGCGTTCGGCAAGCCGGCGTTCGGATACGCCGCCACCAGGCATTCGGCGACGCGGGCGAGATCGGCGAGGAAGGCGCGCATGTCTGCCGGTCCTAGCGCGCAGTTCAAACCAACCGCCCACGGATTGGCGTGGCGCACTGAATTGTAGAACGCCTCGACCGTTTGGCCGGACAGCGTGCGGCCGGAGCGGTCGGTGATGGTGCCGCTGATCCAGAGCGGCAGCTCGACGCCGGTCTTGTCGAACGCCTCCCACGCGCCCCACAGCGCCGACTTTGCGTTCAGCGTATCGGTGATGGTTTCGATCAGCAGGATGTCGGCGCCGCCTTCGATAAGGCCGAGGATCTGCTCCTCGTAGCCCTCGGCCATGGAGTCGAAATCGGCGTCGCGGCGGCCCGGATCGCCGACGTCGGGCGACATCGACAAAAGCTTCGTCGTCGGCCCGATCGAGCCGGCGACGGCGCGCGGCTTGCCGTCGGCGGCTTCGGCGCAGTCACAAGCCTCGCGTGCGAGCCGCGCGGCGTCGACATTGATCTCGTAGACGACGTCCTCCAGCGCGTATTCGCCCTGGCTGATCTTGGTCGCCGTGAAGGTGTTGGTGCTGATGATGTCGGCGCCGGCTTCGATGTAGGCCTCGTGCACCTTGGTGATGATGTGCGGCTGGGTCAGCGTCAGCAGATCGGTGTCGCCTTTGAGCGACATGGGGTGCTCGACGAAGCGGGTGCCGTGGAAGTCGTTTGTGGTGAGGCCGAAGCCCTGCAGATAGGCGCCCATCGATCCGTCGAGGATCAGGATACGTTTGGCGAGTTCGGCGTTCAGTTTGCTGAGACGTTCTGCCCGGGTCATGCCGCCTGCTCCTTGGCGCGGACGCCGATGATGCGGCAGATCGCCAGCGTCAGGTCGGCGCGGTTCAGCGTGTAGAAGTGGAAGTCTTGCACACCCTCCGAGGCGAGGTGCGCGCAAAGCTGCGCCGTCGTCGCGGCGGCGACAAGGCGACGCGTGTCGGGATCGTCATCGAGACCATCGAACAGACGCACCAGCCAGCCGGGTAAGGTGGCGCCGCAGCCGTCCGCCATCTTCTTCAAGCCCTTCACATTCGTCACCGGCATGATGCCGGGCACGATCGGCGCGGTCACGCCGGCGCTCGCGAGGCGATCGCGGAAGCGCAGGAACACGTCGGCGTCGAAGAAGAATTGCGAGACGCCGCGCGTCGCCCCAGCTTCGAGCTTGCGCTTGAAGTTTTCAACATCGTGCGCCCACGTCGCGCTAGCCGGGTGCTTTTCTGGGTGCACGGCGACGGAAATTTCGAAATCGCCCATCCGCTTGGCGCCCGCGACCAGATCGACGGCGCTGGCGTAGCCGTCCGGATGCGGGACGTAGGCTGTGCCGATGCCGCCGGGCGGATCGCCGCGCAGCGCGACGATGTGGCGAACGCCGGCGCTCCAGTACTCGCGCAGCACCTGATCGATGTCGGCGCGGCTGGCGGCGACGCAGGTCAGGTGCGCGGCAGGCTTCAGCGACGTCTCGTTGACGATGCGCGAGACGGTGCGGTGGGTGCGGTCGCGGGTCGAGCCGCCGGCGCCGTAGGTGACCGAGACGAAGCTCGGGTTCAGCGGTTCGAGCTTGCGGATCGAGTCCCACAGCGCGGCTTCGAGCGCTTCCGTCTTTGGCGGGAAGAACTCGAACGAGACGCGCGGCGCGTTCAGGCGCTCGGCCGCTTCCGCAATCAGATTGTGTGCGTGAGCTACGCTCATGCCTTGTCTCCCGCCCATATCTTCACTGTAAGCGCGCCGCTTTTCTTCGGCGCGAGTGTCGTCGTCTTCAAGCGCGCAACGCCGGCGGCGCTGCACCAATCGGCGATTTCCGCATCGGCGAAACCGAGCCGGCGATGCGCGTGTTCTTCGCGCAGGAATTCCAGGCTGTGCGGCGCGAAATCGACGATCACGAGCCGTCCGCCCGATTTCAGCAGCCGCGCCGCCTCGGCGATCGCGCGGGCCGGATCGGAGAGGAAGTGCAACACCTGGTGGATGGTGACGAGATCGGCCGTCCCGGAGTCGATCGGCGGCGCGTAAGCGTCGCCGAAGCGCACCGCAGCCTTCGCTTTCAAATCGTCGAGCGAAGCGCGCGCGATCGCCAGCATCTGGCGCGAGGTGTCGAACCCTTCGGCGCGGCGGACGCGATCAGCGAATAGTTGGATCATCCGGCCCTGGCCGACGCCGACATCGACCATCAGCTCGAAGGGCCCCTTGCCCGCGGCAGCGAGGATGGCGCTATCGATATCCGCTTCGGGCAGATGCAGTGCGCGCACGCGGTCCCAATCGGCGGCGTTGCGCTCGAAATACGCCGCCGCCGCTTCGTCGCGCGCCGCACGGATCTCGTTCAGGCGCTCAGCGTCGCGCTGCAGCACCTGATCGCTCGGATCGAGCATGCCGAGCATGGCTTCGGCGAAATGGCGCTCAGTCGAGTGGGCCGGCGCGAGCCGGTAGAACACCCACGCTCCTTCCGGCGCGCGCTCCACCAGGCCAGCTTCGGTGAGCAGCTTGAGATGGCGGCTGACGCGCGGCTGGCTCTGCCCGAGCGCCTGCGCCAACTCGCCTACGGCGAGCTCGCCTTCGGTGAGCAGAGCCAGGACGCGCAGACGCGTCGTCTCCCCCGCCGCACGCAGCGCGACGACGACGGATTCGGCGTCGCGCAGCTCCGGCGCCGGCTGGATTGGAGATATAAACATATCTTTATATGGCACGAGATTCCGCCCGTGGGGAAGCCCTGCCGCTGCGGCTCGTTCGGCGCTGCACAAAAAGTAATTTTCGGGTGTGGCGCCGGCGCCTCGTGAGGAATAACGACTGTGAAAACAGCCTCTTACATAACTTCGCCGCCGCGTCAGCAAGGGCGGTAACGCGGCTGCGTTCGATGACGGCGATCCACAAAGTTGATTAACCGTAACGCCTTATTATCTGCCGCGGACCGAGGTTCGTTCGATGCGGGGTATGGTTTCAATTACAGCGCTCGTGGCCTGTTTGGCTGCGCCGTCGCTTGCTTTTGCGCAAGAGGCGGTCAGCGATCCGTGGGAAGGCATGAACCGCGATCTGTTCGCGGTGCACGAGAGCGTCGATCAAGCTGTGGTCGAGCCCGTCGCACGCGGCTATCGCGCGATCACGCCCGGCCCGGTGCGCGGCGGCGTGCGTAATTTCCTGCGCAATCTGCGCAGCCCGATCATTTTCGCCAACGACGTGCTGCAGGGCGAATTCGGCCGCGCCGGCACGACCGCCGCGCGCTTCGGCGTCAACACGACCGTGGGAATTGTCGGCGTGTTCGATCCGGCAACCAGCATGGGTCTTGAGCGTCACGACGAGGATTTCGGCCAGACGCTTGCGGTTTGGGGCGTTCCATCCGGACCTTACGTGTTCATTCCGCTGGTCGGACCGAGCACCGTGCGAGACGCGAGCGGCCGTATCGTCGATTTCGCTCTGAACCCTTTGAACTGGGCCGAAGGCGAAGACGCCGATACGGTTCGCATCACGACCGGCGTGCTCGGCGCGCTCTCGGCGCGCGAACAATTGCTCGAAACCGTGGACGACATTCGCGCGAATTCAGTCGATCCGTACGCCTCGATACGCACGTCATACGGATTGCTTCGTCAAAGCGCGATCGAAAACGGTCGCGCGGATGTCCAAGACTTGCCTGAATTCGACGACATCCCTGAGACCGAGGACACACCGCCGGGGGGCGGCGCCGCCGTAAGGTACCTCCCGATCGAAGAAGAGATCGGTCCAACGTATTTCACGTTGGATTATGTGACAGGAGAAGCATCGTGACCGCTCGTCCCACCCGCGCCGCATTCATCGCTGGAATGCTGGGGGCCGGCGTCCTTGCGATTGCTTCGCCCGCACACGCGGCGCGCAATGCAGACGCCGAGCGCTACGTGCAGGAAAACGCCAGCGCTGCGTTGCGCACGCTTGGCGACCGCAGCGTCTCGTCGGCGCAGCGCCGGCAGACGTTCGACCGTCTCATGACGCAGTTCGCCGACATGCCGCGCATCGCCAACTTCGTGCTCGGCCGCTACGGCGCGCAATTGCGCGCCGATCCGGCCCTGCGCAACGAATGGAACGCGACATTCCGCGAGTATTCGATCGCCGTCTACGAAGACCGGCTCGAGAGCTACAGCGGCTCGGCAATCCGCGTGACCGACTCCGTCGAGCGCGTGGCGGGCCGCGACGTCATCGTTTCGAGCGAGATCACGCCGCGCGGCGGCGGCCGCGCGTTGCCGGTGCAATGGCGCATGCTGCGCTCGGGTAATGGCTGGAAAGTGGTCGACGTTTCGCTGATCCTGGAAGGCAACCAGATCTGGTTGGCCCAGCAGCAGCAGAACGAATTTCTCGCCGTGCTCGGCCGCAACAACGGCGACATCCGCGCGCTGATGGCGAACCTTCGCCAGCTCACGGCCTCGATGCGTCAGCGCATTCTGGCGCGCAACAGCTAACGCAACTCGGCCCCGACGGCTTCGGCGACAGAGTCGAAGCCTTCGGCTGCGAGCAATCCGTCGAGATCATCCAAGATGCGGGCGACGAGTCCGGGGCCTTCATACACGAGGGCCGAATAAAGCTGCACGGCGCTCGCTCCGGATTTAATCTTGGCGAACGCGTTGAGCCCGCTCGCCACGCCGCCTACGCCGATCAGCGGCAATCGTCCGCCCAGCGCCTGCGCGAAGAGACGCAGCGTGTGCGTGGAAATCTGGAACAAAGCTTGGCCGGAAAGCCCGCCCGCTTCTTCGCGATTGTCTGACGTGAGATGATCCGGCCGCTGCAGCGTGGTGTTGGAGACGATCAGCGCATCGAGGCTGTAGGTCAGCGCGAGTTCGGCGATGTCACGCACGGCGGTCTCGTCGAGATCCGGCGCGACTTTCAAAAACAGCGGCCGGCGCCCATGTGCGGCCTCGAGCTGCGCGCGCCCTTCGCGCAAGCGGCCGAGCAGGTCTTCCAGCGCGCCGCGCTCCTGCAGGCCGCGCAGACCCGGCGTGTTGGGTGACGAGATGTTCGCCGTCACATAGGACGCGCACTTCCACACGCGGCCCATGCCGAGCACATAATCGGCGGCGCGGTCTTCGCTGTCCTTGTTCGCGCCGACATTGGCGCCGAGCACGCCGGACTTGCCCGCGCGTGCCGACAGGCAGTCGACGAAGCCATCGAGGCCTTTGTTGTTGAAGCCGAGCCGGTTGATCACGGAGCGGTCTTCGGAGAGGCGAAAGATGCGCGGCTTCGGGTTGCCGGCCTGGGCGCGCGGGGTCACGGTGCCGCATTCGACGAAGCCGAAACCGGCCGCGAACAGCGCATCCGGCGCCTCGCAATTCTTGTCGAAGCCCGCGGCCATGCCGATCGGATTGGGCAAGTCGAGGCCGGCGAGCGTAGTCCTGAGGCGCGGATACTTGTCGGCGCGCGCCCGCGGACCGAGCCCGGCGCGAAGGCCCAGAAGGGCGAAGTGATGCGCCGTCTCCGGATCGATCAGGCGCAGCGCCCGCGTCGCAAGATCGTGGATTGTGCTCACGGAGAGGCGCTTCGCCGATTCTGAACCAAAAGTCGCGCCAGATCGCGCGGGCTCGCACCGGCGCACTACAACCTGTGATGCACGAGGACTTTCATCCTAGATATGGGTTGAAAGTCCGCGCCAGCGACGTTAGCATACCATGATGCAGCACAGCCAAATCTGGCGGGCGATCGACGCGCTGGCGGAGCGCAAGGGTATGTCCCCTTCCGGCTTGGCGCGCGCCGCCGGGCTGGACGCGACCACCTTCAACAAGTCCAAGCGCCAAGCCGCGGACGGCAAGCCGCGCTGGCCTTCGACCGAAAGTGTCGCCCGCGCGCTCGCCGCGGCGGAGACGAACTGGGACGAGTTCGCGGCGCTGCTCGCAGGCAAGCCGGGCGGCGCCGGCCGGGCCATCCCGGTCGTCGGCATGGCGCGCGCCGGCGCGGACGGCTTCTTCGACGAGAATGGCTTTCCGGTCGGGGCCGACGAAACCGTGCGCTTCCCCGATCTCGGCGAGGCGCCGGTCTATGCGCTCGAGATCGCCGGCGATTCCATGGAGCCGACCTACCGCGCCGGCGACATCGTCATCGTCCAGCCCGGCGCGGCGGTGCGGCGCGGCGATCGTGTCGTGGTGCGCACGCGCGCCGGCGAAGTGATGGCTAAGATGCTTGGCCGCCGCAACGATCAGACGATCGAACTCATTTCGCTCAACAGCGCGCACAAGCCGCGCGAACTGGCGACGACGGAGGTCGACTGGATCGCGCGGATCGTGTGGGCGAGCCAGTAGTCAGAACCAGCAACCCCTCACGCCCGAGCACGAGCGCAGCTCTTCGCTCGTTGCATGGCTTCGGGACGTTATCCGCGATAGGGCAGACAAACTCGAAGCTGAGCCATCGAGGGGACTGACAGCGGATCAGGTGCGAGGGCAGATATCGCTAGGACGCTAGCGAGGACCCTCTGCAATCACGTTCTTAATCATCGCGATCCCGCACCGGCTTCCACGCCGCGATCAGTCTTGGGCCGGCGGCGCGCATCAGATCGCCTTTGACTTCGAAAGCGGCGAAGGCGGCGGTCGGGAAGTGACCGCTGAACTCGCGCGCGAGCTTGGAGCCGTCATGCGCCTGGTGCACCAGCATCGTCACCAACTCGCCAATGCCGGGATTGTGGCCGACGATGACGACGCTCTCCGCATCGCTGGCGCTGAAGGCGTCCCAGATGCCTTCCGGCGCAGCGTGGTAGAGCGCCTCTTCGTACCGCGTCTCCAGCGCGAAGTTCTGCAGGCCGTGCTCGGCGGTTTCGCGCGTGCGCTGCGCGGTGGAGACGAGCGCGAGCGCCGGCTTCAGCCCTGCGTCCTCCATCGCCGCGCCGGCGGCTGCGCTGTCGCGGCGGCCGCGACCGGTGAGACCGCGCGCCTTGTCGCTGTCGGCTTCGTGCGGACGGACGGCCTTGGCGTGCCGCATCAGGATCAGAATGCGCATCGAGTCGGACTCTGCCCCGCCCGCCGAAAAGCGCAACGCCCGCGCATCCGATCGCCTGGGCGGCGGCCACATAGCGCCGGGAACATGAGGAGTTCGCGATGAAGGTGCGTTGGATCATCCTGGCGGTCGCGGCCGCGATCGTCGCCGCCGCCTGGGGCACGTTGGCGGTGGCGTACTTCAATCGGCCGAGCCTGCCGGTTTGGGCGGCGATCGTCACCGCCGCCGCGCTCAGCCTCGAGGGCTTCTTCTGGGTCGCCGCGGGCGTGTTCGGCTGGGGTTTCCTCGCCAAGCGCCGCGCCGCCCTCGGCCGCCTCCGCGACCGCCTGTTCGGCAAACGGAACGCGCCGACGCCGCCGGCGGCCTAGGCGATTTGGCATCGCGCGCTTGGGCGGTCTAAGCAGAACGCCCATGTTGGATTCGCCGATGTCAGATCTTCAAACGCTTTGCACCGCCGCCAAGGCTTGGCCGTTCGAACAAGCGCGCATGGTGGTCGAGCGGCTGAAAAAAGCGCCGAAGGACACGGTGATCTTCGAGACCGGCTATGGGCCGAGCGGGCTGCCGCACATCGGCACGTTCCAGGAAGTGGCGCGCACGACCATGGTGCGCCACGCCTTCCGCTGCCTCACCGGCGACCAGATCAAGACGCGGCTGATCGCGTTCAGCGACGACATGGACGGCTTCCGCAAGGTGCCGAGCAATCTGCCGAACCAGGAGATGCTGGCAGAGCACCTGCATCTGCCGCTGACCAAAGTGCCGGATCCGTTCGGCTGCTGCGAGAGCTTTGCGCACCACAACAACGCCAAGCTGCGCGAATTCCTCGACGGCTTCGGCTTCGAGTACGAGTTCATGTCGTCGACCGAGCAATACAAGTCGGGCGCGTTCGACCAGACGCTGCTGACCATGCTCGACCGCTACGATCAGGTGATGGCGATCATGCTGCCGACGCTGGGCGAAGAGCGTCGCGCAACCTATTCGCCGTTCTTGCCGATCAGCCCGAAGACGGGCCGCGTGCTGCAAGTGCCGACGCTCGCGCGCAATTTCGAGCGCGGCACGATCACGTTCGAGGACGAGGACGGCGCGAAGACCGAAGTGCCGGTCACCGGCGGCCACGTGAAGATCCAGTGGAAGCCGGATTGGGCGCTGCGCTGGACCGCACTCGGCGTCGATTACGAAATGGCCGGCAAAGATTTGATCGACAGCGTGCAGCAGAGCTCGAAGATCTGCCGCGCGCTTGGCGGCAACCCGCCGGAAGGCTTCAATTACGAGCTCTTCCTCGACGAGCACGGGCAGAAAATCTCGAAGTCGAAGGGCAACGGCCTCACCATCGACGAATGGCTCACCTACGCGCCGCCCGAGAGCCTTGCCTATTACATTTACGGCAAGCCGAAGACGGCCAAGAAGCTCTACTTCGACGTGATCCCGAAGGCGGTGGACGAATACATCTCGTTCATCGACGCCTATCAGAAGCAAAACGAAGCGGAGCGGCTGGAGAACGCGGTCTGGCATATTCATTCCGGCAACCCGCCGTCGAATGTGACGCCGATCTCGTTCGCGCTGCTGATGAATCTCGCTTCGGCGTCCAATGCGGAGACGAAGGAGCAGCTCTGGGCCTTCATCCGCAAGTACGCGCCGGGCGCATCGCCGGAGACGCATCCGTTCCTCGACAAGCTCACCGGCTACGCGCTGCGCTACTTCAACGACTTCGTAAAGCCGACCAAGGTGTTCCGCGCCGCCACCGAGAAAGAGCGCGCCGCGTTCGAAGACTTGATCCGCCGCTTCGATGCGCTGCCGGCGGACATCACGGACGGCGAAGCGATTCAGAACGAGGTCTACGCCGTCGGCAAGGAGCACGGTTTCGAGCCGCTGCGCGACTGGTTCAAGGCGCTCTACGAAGTGCTGTTCGGCGTCGAAAGCGGCCCCCGCTTCGGCCAGTTCGCCGCGATCTTCGGCGTGCGCGAAACCAGCGCGCTGCTGCGCAAGGGCTTGGCCGGAGAGTTGTTGAAGGCTGCGTAGGCGGCATTACGAAAACCTCACCCGATCGGGAACTTTGGAGCTTCCAGCCGCGTTCGCGGCAGGAGGGAGTCCGTGGATTTTCCGCGCATCGCCAGGTGTCCCGAGACCGGCGCGACGCTTGTCCAGACCGGCCCGGACCAACTGACAGCCGAGGACGGCCGGTCGTACAGGATCGAAGACGGCATCGCTCGGCTCCTGCCCCGGGCTCCAGGCGCCGACGAAACCAGCATCGTCGATTTCTACGAAGGCGACGGCTGGGAGCAGGACGGGATCGGCCTTTACGCCGATACGCGCAAGTTCGTGGACACGCGACCGGTCTCCCTCGCCTTCACGCGCAGGTGCATTCGCCGGCTCGGCGCGTATTTTCGTCGTGGCGGCCGATATCTGCTAGATGCAGGCAGCGGCGCGCTTCCCCACAACGAGCTGATCGAATACGGCGACGCATTCGACAAACGTGTCTGCGTCGATCTCTCTTTTCATGCCCTCCGCGCCGCGAGACGCAAGCTGGGCGACCGCGGCATCTATCTGCAAGGCGACATCACCAATATTCCGGTCGCCGACAATTCAATGGACGCGATTACGTGCAATCACGTGATCTATCAGATTCCTCCGGAGCATCAGCGATCGGCCTTTCTCGAACTTTGGCGCGTGCTGAGGCCCGGCGGTGTGGCTGTCATTGTCTACTGGTGGCCGAATGCGCCCCTCGGCTGGCGGACAGAGCTCTTGGCGAAACGCATTTGCGGAAGCCAGCCGCGGGAGCGCGCCCGCGAGACGGACGATCCGCATTTGCTGCATGCGCCGCAATCGCGCGCCTGGTTCGAAAGTCAGGATTGGCCCTTCCGTTATCAGTACGATGTCTTTCGCGTCATCGATAACGGCGCGCTGCGCCGGTCGGTCAGCAACGATTGGCGCGGGCGGCTCTTCCTCAGCGGGCTCTATGCGTGCCAAGCGATGGCGCCGCGTTTGTGCGGCAAGCACGGCATGATTCCGGCGATCGTGATGCATAAGGATTAAGCATCACGCCCAGCTCACCGCTTGACTTTCCGCGAACAAGCCCGACGTTAAAGGCATGCGTACGAGCGCGCCCCTTCTGTCGATCTTTCTCCGTGCGGACCGCACGGCCGGCTGCGCTTAGCCCCTAGCTCGCACGCGTCCGAGCTAGGGGACGCTCACAATCTGAAAACTCGAAAGGAAGTCGGTGTGCGGGCGTTTTGCCCGGCGCCCATGAGGCTACGCCAATGTCTACGCAGAGCAAACCCGACATTCTCATCAACCAGGACGACCATGAAGAGCTGATCGAGCTTGCGCTCAAGGCGATTGGCCGGTCGCCGGGCGCGGCGCTGCTGCTGCAAGAAATGGAGCGCGCCAAGGTCGTGAGCGACGTGCCGCCGAACGTGCTGGGCATGAACGGCGCTGTCGACTTCGAATACGATGGGCGCCGCTACGAGGACTACCATCTCGTCTATCCGAACTGCGCCGATTTCGCGAACGGACGCATCTCCGTACTGACTCCGGTCGGCGCGGCGTTGATCGGCCTCGCCGAGGGCCAGACGATGTGGTGGCCCGGCGATCAGCGCGCGGTGCATCGGCTCACCGTGCTCAAGGTGAACGGGGCAGCGCCCCACTGATGTCGATGCGCTCGGCGCCGGCGGCGCGCTCCGCACGCCAGGCGTCGAGGATCGCGTCCGCGCTCGCATCCGCATCGGCCTCCGTCGTGTTCATGCCGCAAACGGAGATGCGGATGATCTGGCGGCCGCGCCAATGCGCGCCGCCGACGAAGCAGACGCCCTCGCGCTGGATGCGGGCGATGGTGCGCACGGTCAGCGCGTCCGACGCCTCGCCCTCCAAATCCGATCCCAGGCGCAGCGCGACCTGATTCAGCACGACGTCGTTCAAAATTTCGACGTCGGGCGCGACGCCGAGCCGTTCGGCCATCCGCCGCGCCAGCGCACAATCGCGCTGGACGAGGTCGTCGATGCCTTCGCGGCCGAACGCCTTGATCGTCGCCCAGGTGGCGAAGCCGCGGGCGCGCCGGGAGAGTTCCGGCGTGAAGTCAGCCGGATGACGCTCCTCGCCTTCCGGCAGATAGCTTGCGGAGATGCCCATCGCGCGCCGGTGCGCGCTGGCGTCGCGAACGATGGCGTAGGCGCTGTCGTACGGGGTCTGCAGCCATTTGTGTCCGTCCACGCCCCAGGAGTCGCAGAGCTCGAGGCCCTGTCCCAGGTGCGCGCGATCCTTGCACGCGCGCGCCCACAAGCCGAAGGCGCCGTCGACGTGAACCCAGGCGCCTTTCGCATGCGCCGCTTCGGCGACATGCGAGAACGGATCGAACCCACCCGAATTGATGTGTCCCGCTTGCGCGATGACAATCATCGGCCCGTTCAGCGGCGCGATCGCTTGCGCCAACGCCCCGGCGCGCATGCGTCCCTGTTGGTCGACCGGCACGCTGACGATGCGCTTCGCGCCCAGGCCCAGATAGCGCAGGGCCGAGAAAATCGTGGAGTGCGCTTCCTCACCGACGACGACATGGATCGGCGGCGCACCGACGAGGCCATCCGCCTCCACGTCCCAGCCCACGCGGCGCAGCGCTTCCCCGCGCGCGGCCGCGAGGCAGGTGAAGTTCGCCATGGTCGCGCCGCTTACGAAGCCGACGGAAGACTCCGGCGGCAAATCGAGCAGGTCGAGCAGCCAGCGCGCCACCACCTCCTCGCATGCGGAGGCCGTTGGCGTTGCGTGCGCGTTGCCGACGTTCTGGCCCCAGGCGCTGACGAGCCAATCGGCGGCGACGCCCGTCGGGTGGCTCTGCCCCATCACCCAGCCGAAGAATCGCGGACCTATGATGTTCGCGAGCCCAGGTTCAGCGAGGCGCGCCAACTCCGCCACGATCGAGGCGCCGTCCTGGGCCCGCTCCGGCGTCGGCGCGTCGAACGCCGCGCGCGCCTCGGCGTAGCTCTGCTGCGGGTTGTGGCGGCGCCGCGGCGCGCCCTCCCGATACGAAACGGCGTGCTCGACCACGTCCGCCAGCACCGCACGCCAGTCCTGATCCGTCATTGGGCTCTCCCCCGATCGCCAGGACATAAGCGTGCGGGCGTCCGGCATCCAGAATTCGCACTCACGCGCCCGCAAGGATTTGGAATACAACCTCCGGTATGTTGTGGGTAACTCGCTGCCGTAACATTTCCCCGGCGGATGGATGGGGCGATCCGGCGGGCCGACGAACTCCGCCCCGCAGCGGCGACAGTCGCTGCGGACGAATTGGACGCCGCGCGCCTTGGCTTTCACCGCGCCCACAAGCATCGCTCCGCCAGGCGCACCTTCTACGCGACTCAGCTGCTCTCATTGGCCTGCCTCGGCGCGGCCGCGACCTGGTGCTTCAGCACTTGGCCGGCGGCGACTTCCGCTGCGCTCTACGTCGCGGCGATGACGCTGTTCGCCAGCGCCGTCCTGCTGCGCTTCGCCGCCGCCGCTTATGTCGGCCGGATTCTGACGCCCCTGGCCGCGCCGGCGCGCTATCCGATCTACACCATTCTGTGTCCGCTCTATCGAGAAGCCAACGTCGTCGCCGATCTGGTCGGCGCGCTCGAGCGGCTCGCATATCCGGCGCACGCGCTCGACATAAAGCTCCTCGTCGAAGCGGATGATTCCGACACCGTGGAGGCGGCGCTCGCGGCCGCTTCTGCTTCGCACATCGATGTCGTCATCGTGCCCGCCTCGGCGCCACGCACCAAGCCGAAGGCGTTGAACGTGGGCCTGGCCCTCGCGCGCGGCGATTATGTCGTGGTCTACGACGCCGAGGACCGCCCGCACTCGCTGCAATTGCTGGCCGCGCTCGGCGCGTTCGAACGTGGTGGGGACGATCTCGCTTGCGTGCAGGCGCCGCTGGAGATCGACAACGCAGGCGTCTCCTGGATCGCGCGCCAGTTCGCGGCCGAATACGCGATCCAGTTCCGCGAAATTCTACCGCTGCTGGCGCGGCTCAAACTGCCATTGCCGCTCGGCGGCACGAGCAACCATTTCCGCACCGACGTGCTGAAGGCGATCGGCGGCTGGGATCCGTTCAACGTGTGCGAGGATCGCTCGAATTTCCGACGTAAACTCAATTACTTTCGAATGGACCCATTCCACATCCCATTCGTGTCCCGTTCCATGTTGGAGGGCTTGCGAGGGTTATGTAGGGCACGCGAGGGCTCAAGTTTCTGTGGACAATCGCGGAGCAAGTTGCGGCCACGCCAGTCAGCGATCACCGTTTCGTGCGAACACGCGGCTGTGCGAGTCACGGCCGCCTGACGCGGCGTCTCTTTCGGCAGTTGAGAAACGACGGCAGGATCGCGTCGCAAAGGGACGCCGGACTTACGCAAGTCGACCGGCAGGAACTCGCCGAAAGGCGACGTGCGCGGTTTCAGCTGGTTCAGTACGCCGCTCGGAAGCGTTCGCGCGCGCCGGCGCTCGTCAGCGGCAAGCTTGTCGGACCCCGTATGCCGGGACGGGGCAGCCAATGCACTTCGTCTGCAGGAATGGCGAGGGACATGGCGGGCCACCGTGCTAGCAGGCGTTCGAGCAGGACTTCGGTCTCGACTTGGCGAGATGCATGCCGAGGCAAAGGTGCATGCCGCCGCCATAGCCAACATGCCGAACGCCTTCGCGCTTTAGGTCGAGCACATGGGATCGTAGGCGTAATCGGCGATGAGACTAAGGCCGGAAAGCGGAGCCGTTGAGCCGAACCTGATCGACGCGATTGAGCGCGTCGTGCGTGTATTCGAAGTACGCAAACGCGGCTTCACCACTTCCAATCAGGGTGTATGGACAGCGGAAACCTACGTCGCCAGCGCGGCGATACTTCTTGAAGCGCAATTTCGCTGAGGTCGCAGCACAACTTAGCCGGAAGGTCGGTGCAAGCAACGATCTCAAGGCCTTCCTGAGCAGGATCAGAATTTGCCGTGATCGCTCCAGCTTAGTTCACGGCACTTGGATGGTTCATTGGCGCGTGCTCTCCAGACAAGGCTGGAGAAGCGCAAGCCATTCGCAATTCTCGCGCTGTGGCAGCGTCATGCGAAACCTGTGTGGCTCCCGCGAACTCAATCCAGAGCCACCAAGGCTCCTCATCCAAGATAGTATCCGCGGCATTAGTCGATGGACAACAGGTTACTGCGAATCTTGTATCGCGCTCCAGTGTGGAGCCTAACCCAACGAAAAAGTTGTCGAAGTATCTCAGTTCGTCTTCCTTGAGTAAGCGGCCGCGCAGCTGCACTTCTCCTTCGGCGTTTCGCCATGTGGCGATGTCGTCACCCATCAGACGCCAACTCTCGAACATCGAAGGGCGCTCACCGTTCAAAGCGACCAGCAGAAATTCATAAGACTCCTCTTCGTTGGTCGCTCCGCAGGTTCCAATCGCAGGTAATGAACCTGATGTTGTAACGGCGACGACATCCGTCTGAACTCGGTAATTGCGTTCACAACCCGACAATAATGCCGCCAACGCGAATATGGTCACACTAAGTTTAGTCATCTGCGGAGCCTCGATCCAAACCGCACTACCCGTCCTTCGGTGGACAGTCTTCCCAGGGGCTGGTTCATTGCACTTTCGAAGTCGCCGTGATTGCCCTCAATAGTGAGATCGATATCTGCAAGTTCCGTCGGCAGCGTCGGCTCACTATCTGCCACCGCTGCTATGCTGTCGCCGGTTGCCTCGACAATGTCGGAGGCGTCAGGCATAGCAGGCACTAACTCGATATTTATCCACGTAAGTAGATTCCCAGGGCGGTTATCGTCAGTGGTCCCGCCGACAGGATCGATCGTAATCAAAATCGCGTTTACGCCTGTCTGTGCAATCGCCTTGTAAGCGGCCGAGGCACCCCAACTGTGTGCTACCACTACGATCGGCTCGCCGTTAGCAGCGCCTTCGAAGAGGGATCGCTGGATACCTGCCATATCGAAGTGTCGATAAAACTCTACAGGACCTTCAATGCGACCTCCGAACTGCTCACGGAAACGATCGAAATAGGGTTGAACAGAGTTAGAGATTCGTTCGCTGGTATACCCTTCGCCGCCGCCGCCGACGAAAACTACGCGCTCACCAGTTGGATCGTAGGAATTAAGCGGATCTTCTCGTACATACGCATATAGGTTCAAGTTATCATTGTATCCGACAGGGTCAGTTTGCAGGGACTGTCGGTCCTGACGCACATGTTCGTAGGCGTAGGCATTTTCTCTAGACGCGCCAAATCGATACGCAGCGCTCCGCCCTTGAGACGCCCTGCGATTCCGAAAAATTTCCCTAGAAGCGGTTTTCAGAGCACGCGCGCGGCGCGGCTCTGACGTGCTTCGGAGGGCGGCGGCGGTGCTCACGGACGCTGTTATGGCGTGCGCCGCGAGGCGTGCAAAGCGCATCGCGGCGGGCTTCTTGCCCTACACCCTGCTTCTGTTTTCGGCTCAATTTCGGTTGATCGGAAAGTCCGTGACTGTCGCCCCGTTGGTCACAGTAATGCTCACAAATTCGCGGGCGTTGAAGACGACATTCGGCACCTGGCCCGGTCGCTGCACGACATTGCCGATCACGGTGATCCGGATGATCGCGTCTGGTGTCGCCCGAGCGCCATGCACGGCATTGAAGAAGGCCTGCCGACCGATTGTATCAGGCTGGCTTTGCCCAAACGGCAGCAAGCGACCAGGACACCGATCGTCTCCAATGGCGGTCCTGTGGGTGAAGTCTGTCACGACCCTCGCATTCAGCGTGGTCGTCCCCTGAGCGGCATACGTCTCAATATGGTCGAGCACGTCGCACACGGTGGCGGGTGATGCTGGAGCAGCAGGCTCCCGCCCCGATTCTGGCGTGGCGCATGCGGCCAGCAGTAGGCCGCTCAGGAAGGCAAGGAGAGTTGCTTTTAGGGAGCGCATGCGGGGTTTCCTGCACACCAAACTGAGACCGATCCTTCCGCGCGGTTGGCGATGCGTTCCGCGTCGGTAGCACCATAACTTCCCCAGGATGTCGGGCTTTGTCCAACGCCGGCGCCGACCAGGGTGCGGGTGATCCCCAGCTGATCACGATAAGCATTGCGCTCGGTCTCCCGAACCTCGCCCGGCGTGGAGGGGTTCCGATTTCCGGCAGCCCGCTCATCGATGCCATGCCGTCCCTCGTGGCCGACCGTCGCGGCGAAATCGACCCGCTCGAACGTTGGGCTTTGATTTCGCGCCTCCAAGGCCATCGGCGATATGGTGATCGTGACGTTGCCGGCGTCATCTACGCCCGCATTCATAAGCGCGCCTTCCTGAACCTCGCCGACAACAAAGTTCACGCCATTGGCCTCCCCCTCGGCGCCGAAGAAGCTGCCGAGTTCTCCTAGCTGCGATCTCGTTGTCGCGTCGGATGCGTTTTGCGCGGCGTAGTTGATATCCGACACCGCTGTGTTGATCGCCTCTGGGCAGGTTTGATCACCGCACGTGTACTGACCGGTTGGGTCCCTTAGATTCAGGGGGTCATTGAAGGCGTACTGATACAGGTTGAAGTCATCTTCGTATCCGATGGGGTCAGTTTGCAGGAACCGACCCAAGTACGGATCGTACGCGCGCGCCTTGTAGTGATAGAGCTGCAGCTCCGGCAGCGCGATCTGGCCGGTGTAGCGGAAGCGTGAGCCGGCCCAATCGCGCGGCGCGCCGTAGGGATCGTAGGCGTACGTGGTCGCTGCGCCGCTCGCGTTGGTCGTTGCGATGATCGAGCCTTGGCGATCGGCGATCAGCCAATTCTGACCAGAGGCGACGCCGCTGCCTTCGTACCAGATCAGCGGCTCGTCGACGCCGGGCCCGTGCGCGTAGCGGCGCACCAGCGCGCCTGTGCCGCCGTCATACTCCGCCACGAGGCGGTCGCCGTCATAGACAAACTCGGTGGTCAGGCCGCCCGCGCTGAAAACGCGCAGCCGGCCGAGCGGGTCGTACGCGAGCGTTCCGCTGGCCGAGCCGCTCACGCTCAGCAGCCGGTTCTCCAGATCATAGCTGAACGTGCGCGAGCCGTCCGAGGTGAGATTGCCGCGCAGATCGTGCGTATGCGTCGCGCCACCCACGTTGGTGTATTGGTTCAATCCATTGCGGCTGTAGCTCTGGTTCAGCGCCGGGACCGTGCGCTCGTAGGCGCTGGCGCGGTCATACACGACTCTCACCGCTCCTTGCCGTGTAGTAAGCACGGATGCCGCGCCTCGAGATATTGGGCACACGCACGCGCCCTCATGACTTCAGGTCGGTCCCGGCGGCATGCGTGTGTGCTTTTGCTTTCCACCGCGCCGCATCAATTCTGTCGATCTGAGGCTAACACCGCGGCGTTATACGCGGCCGCATACCGGCGGGCATTTCGCACGAGCCGCAAATGCCTATCGCTCAGGATATCATCGGACGTTCCCTCAAGGACCCGGACGTCCCGCGTCAACTCGGCTTCTTCACACGAACGAAAAGCAGTTCCGGGGACCTCACATCCGGCACCGAGTATTCCGAGTAAACGTTGATCGCCCCCTTCGATCGCGCGCTCTGCATCTGAGGAGGCATGACTGACACGAAGGCCTTCTAGCTCTCTAAAGCTTTCTGCCGCGCCGTTCTGATCGCACGCTGTGGCGGCGATTGAGCAAGCGATCAAGGCGATAACTCGCATATCTAGTTCCTTGGAATGTAGTACTGTGTGCGCTCAGGTTCTCCCAGCTCGCGCCTTACTGGATTCTCGTTTGCTCTGACGTTATCCATTGCGTTCGGCCCAGCATCTCTCCCTCCCATTGCGTTATGACCCACCTCGTGTGCTAGCACGGCTTCAACACTCATAGGTTCTGGTCCTGCCGTTGTTGACACCGTCGGCGTGTCATTCGGGTCGATGGAAATTTCGTTGGTTCCACGCCGCGAGAATTGCTCCCCTCGATTGTTGATCTCGGCCATCACCGGCCGACCACGATCTAGTATGGCACCTGCCATCTCGCGACCCTTGCTGGTCGTCTGGACGTTCTCTTGCGCTTGGCGTACTCGCGCTCTGTCTTCTCGCGTTCCGCCGGTAACACGCATCACCGACGGCTCGGGATCGCGATCCTGACCGATCGGAACGCTCGAGGGAGGCGAAATGGGCGGAATGTAGCGCCCCCTCCGCTGAGCATCAGCCAGGTCGTCATCTGGTACCCGTGCGCCGGTTGGGTCGCTGTTGTTCAGCGGATCATTTCGCACGTACAAGTAGAGGTTCAGTTCATCTTCGTAACCAATTGGGTCAGTTTGCAGGAACCGCCCCAGCCCAGGATCATAGACGCGCGCCTTGTAGTGATAGAGTCGTAGCTCGGGCAGCGCTGCTTGTCCTGTGTATCTGAATCTCGGTCCAGACCACTCACGCGGCCGTCCGTACGGATCGTAAGCGTACGCCGTCGCGGCGCCGGTTGCGTCTGTCGTTGCGATGATCGAGCCCTGACGATCGGCGATAAGCCAGTTCGGATCTGACGTGTTCGCGCCTTCGTACCAGATGAGCGGCTCGTCGACGCCGGGACCGTGCGCATAGCGATCGGCGACCGCGCCGCTGACATACTCCGCGACGAGACGGTCGCCGTCATAGAGAAATTCAGTTGTGGCGCCGCCGGCAGCATAGGAGTGCAGACGGCCAAGCGGGTCGTAGGCCAAGGTCCCGCTGACAGTTCCTGAGGCCGTCAGCACACGGTTTTCGAGATCATAGGTGAAGTCGCGATCGCCGTCGGAGACGAGATTGCCCCGTGCGTCGTGGTCGAAGTCGTCGCCGCCGACTTCGGTGTATTGGTTGAGGCCGTTAGCTTCGTAGCTCTGGTTGAGCGCTTCGACGGTGCGCTCATAGACCTGCACGAGCGTGCGGGAGCGGACATGCCCCGCCACGTTATAGGTGAAGTCCCAATCTGCGTCGGCTGCGGCGGCGTTCCCTTCGAGATTGTGGACGAGCGAAGAGAGCCTCGAGCCTCGCGTGTAGAAGTAATCGGTCTCGCCCCCGGTCCCGTTGCCGCGGACGAGCTCGGTGCGGCGCGACATGGGATCGTAGGCGTAATCGGCGATGAGATTGAGACCAGAAGCGGAGCCGTTGAGGCGGACCTGATCGACGCGATTGAGCGCGTCATACGTGTACTCGAAATATGTCGAATCCGGGTGAGTCCGGGCGCGAACTACAAGGTTCTGGACGCCGGCGCTCAAGGCGTCATCTGCCCGATGCCAAACACGGGCGCACGGAGTTTGGCGATAGGTCCCGAAGCGCCCTGAATCATTCCCACTCAATTATCTATCGACGTTATGCCGCTTTTCGCTGCTGCTCGCTGAGCTAGTGACTCCTGAAGCGAGACCGTCAAGCGCACCGTCAAGCCATCCTTCGATGCGCGTCAACGGTGTCTGAACGAGCACGCTAGCCGCTCTTGAGCGCGAGTGCGATAACATCTCGCCGATGGCTGAACAAGGTCGCCGTTTCCACGCCTTTCCGCGCGTTTCCCACCATGCAGACAAAGCGAAATTTCCGCGCACGCATCAAGATGCGGAGCAGGAAGGATCGCCGGTGGACGCAGACCTCCTTAAGCGATGGCAACGTCATCACGTCTGCCGCAGGAGCAGCCCACCAGTCTCATTAAAGCTGCTAGGCATAAACTCCCGGACGTTCTTCCGCAGCCACTTCTTGTTCACCGCCAGCCCTCTCGCGTGATCAAGACATACCACCACAGCAGAACAGCTCAGTGACGTCTCGCGAGACGCTTCGCCCTAGCCTTTATCTTATCTTCGTCGACGAAGCGCGTCGACCGATCGAGCCTGTCCTCCGAGCGAAGTCGTCCATCTGTTGGTCAGGCTCACGCATGCTACCTCGATGCTCGGGGCGCTGTTCTCCTCCGGCGCCAGGTGCCGCTGGCCGAGCGAAAGCTGCGCCGCCTTAGCGCGATCGAGCCGCAGTCGGTCGCCGGCGCCCCCTGCACGACCGCATAGTGCAGCCAGTAGTCGCTGGCGACCACCGGAAACTCACGACGATCATCGTCACCACCGCCCACGCTGGCCAGGGCGTGTTACTGGTGATCGTCGGCGCCCATGACAACGATGTTGTCGCCACTGACGACCAGGCGCTGGCTGTCGCCACAGACACGCGCGCCGGCGCCGGCCGCGACGCGCTTAATGAAGCGATCGGAGGCATCATCGAATCGACGCCGATGGCCCGCGTTCGCTAGCACAGAGCAAAAGATCATCGACGCCTTCACGGCGCATGGCGTCGAGATCACGAATGGCGGCGGCACCGGCGCGCGGCTGCTCAATGCAAAGCCGAAGCGGGCCAAAGCTAAGAAGCGCTCTGGCTGACTGCCGCGTAAGCTGACGATATGTGCCGATTGCACCCTACTAGCAGGGTGGGCGCAGGGTAGAGTCAGCTACAAATTTCCAAGTGCACCGCGCGAGCGTCATGGCCAACCCGTCTAAGCTTGTCTCGGAAAGGATGGAGGAAGTCGGCGATCGCGTCAGGCTCGCTCGCCGCCTTGCCCTCGATGATGGTTTTGCCCTCTGCGTCGACCACGTAGATTGCGGTCTCTTTCATGGCGACGTCTAATCCGGCAAAACCACGTCTGCCGCCGTTCCCTTTGAGACGCGCTTCTTTTTCGGTGGAGAAGTTGAACTGCGTGGACTGCGCGTGGACGTTTCACTCGGCCGGCCGATTACGCCAGCCCTACATCCTGCTTCTGTTTTTTTGAGCGCGATTTAACGTTTCAGGCGATGCTCACATTCTCGACCGCCTTAGGCGGGCGATCAGCTTCACGATGATCCAAATAATCGTCACGCCAAACGACGCGGCCCACAGCAGCATCACGGGGACAGCGTACATTCCCGCGCCCGGAGCCGCGTAGTCGGCGGTGAAGAAATCCGGCTGGTGGCCGACCAGCGCCAAGTACACGCCAACGGGAAGGCTGACCAAGCTCGCCAACAGGGCAGCGCTTACCCTCCACCACAATCCGAATCGAGAAGTCAGAACCAGCGCAGCTACGGGCAGCGCGATGGGCATCAAAAGCGCCAGGATGGATATCACGGTCGTCATTCAAACCTCACCGAATGGTCTCAGGCAATGGTGGGGACCGTCGACGATAGTCTTCTTCACTTTGATACAGCTCCTGCCGTGCCCGGGGGGAAAGAGGGTCTAAGTCCGAGCCCGGTTCAGGCGCCGTCGAAGGCTCAAAACCGCGTGCCGCGTTCTCTCCCGCTGAGATGAAGGGCGCGCTCCGAGCGTCCATGTCCAGATCGCCCTTCTCAATGCTGTATGCAATCCCCGCAAGTCTCACTGCCGCGCTGGCGATAGGCGTGCCAAATTCTTCATCGTGTGAGGCGCCCATAAACCCGGCTATGAAGTTGCCCATTTCGCTGGCATTGTAGGTCTCACCTTCGAAGGTCCAGGTGTCCTGCGACGTGTCGCCAGCCAGGAAATCGTAGGCTCCGCCCTTGTCCACAAGGTTACCGATGTTGTGGAGGCCAGCCATGAACCCGGCGGTGGCTTGCTCCTGCGCTCCCGTGAGTAGGCTCCGCGTTTCCGCCTCGGTGTAATCACACACGTCAGTGCTGTTGTAGCACATCCCGGTTGGGTCGCTGAGGTTCAGCGGGTCATTCCGTACGTAAGCGTAGAGATTCATGTCGTCGCGATACCCCACCGGATCAGTTTGCAAGAACCGACCGATCACTGGGTCATAGACGCGCGCCTTGTAGTGATAGAGCCGAAGCTCCGGCAGCACGGCTTGGCCGGTGTAGCCGAAGCGTGAGATCATAATGCCGCCCTGACCGGTCCACTCGCGCGGCACCCCGTACGGATCGTATCCGTATGTCGTCGCTGTCCCGCTCGCGTTCGTGGTGGCGATAATCGAGCCCTGGCGATCCGCGATCAGCCAGTTCTGGCCGGAGCTTGTGCTGGCGCCCCCGTACCAGATCAACGGCTCGTCCACGCCAGGGCCGTGCGCGTAGCGGCGTTGCAGGACGCCAGAGCAGTTGCACCCTCGACCAGACGATCGCCGTCACTATGTCGCCGGCTCCACAAACCTCAAATCTCGAAACTCAAGCCACCAACTCTGATTTGACTCCGGTCGCATCAAAGCGGCGCAACGACGCCCATTGGTATTTCCCCAGATCATAAACCTATACGAGAAGTGCCAAGATGCGCCGCGCTCATCAAGCGATGTCCCGTCAATGGCCCGCAACGGGTCTCGCAAATACAATGGGCGCTCACAGGCTCGCAGTCTCCCTATCCCGCGCTCTACCTCAAAATCAACGCGAGTTCCGCTGTGTGCCTGGACGAAAGCGACATCGCAACCTGCACTTGAGAACTGAACGTAGACAATTCCGTAGTCCGAATTTCCAGGCGATGCGTACGCCGTCATGACCCATTGCTCTCCAGGTCTATCAGCGCGGGTCTCATCAATTACACGGAGCGCCGAAGAATAGTTTGGATTGCGTACTATGGCGTCCCTCGCTTGTAGATACCCCGGGGCGTAACGCGAGGACCAAGCAAGGTCGGCATCGGATATCAACCCCTCAGCATCGCCTCTCATGACGCAAGGGTCCGCCATTGCCGTCGGCGGTATCCGACTGCCAGAGCATCCACCCAATGCGCATAAAATCGCGACTCCCGCCAACGCAAATGCTCTGATTTTTGTCGAGCTACTTTGAAGCTCATTCATCTGGGGCAAAGTAGTGACTCCTGCGTGGCAACCCGAGGTGATCTCGCATAGCATTTTCCAGATTAATCGCGCCGACCTCACTGGGTGGCGTCGTGCCGGGCACAATCGGCAGTGGCCCCCCCGGCGGCGGAACTCCGTTGGCGGAATCCACAGCGTGTGGCAGCTCATGGGCGAGTGCGACTACCGTGGGTCGCTCGCGCGACCCGGTGTCGTCAGCGCCTCCTTCCGTAAGAGAACGATCGTAGTAAATAACGGTGGTGTCCCGTCCATCAAGGCGAGCTTCAAAAGTTGTGTTCGCTGGTTGGCCAAGCTCGCGAGCCGCATTGTCTATGCGCTCGTCCGCACCGGGCTGCGCGATGATCGTGAGACGCTCCGACTCGGCCAGAGTGTTCGCGGCTGCACGGCCTTCGGGAATTTGTTGGATAACCGCCAAGTCGTCGTTGGTACCCTTGAAGTGCTCATCGTCGCCGATGATCGCGAGTTCCTCTCCGTTGGGATCGCCGGCATTTACAGGATCATTCCGCACGTACGCGTAGAGGTTCAGATCGTCTTCATACCCGACGGGGTCAGTTTGCAGGAACCGACCGATCACCGGGGCATAGACGCGCGCCTTGTAGTGATAGAGTTGAAGCTCCGGCAGCGCGGCTTGGCCGGTGTAGCGGAAGCGGGAGAGCATGGCGCCGCTGGGGCCGTCCCAGTCGGCGGGCACGCCGTATGGATCGTACGCGTAGCCGTAGGTGCTCGCAGCGCCCGTGCTGTCCGTCGTTGCGATGATCGAGCCTTGCCGATCGGCGATCAACCAGTTCTGACCTGAAGCGACGCTGGCGCCTTCGTACCAGATCAGCGGCTCATCGACGCCGGGACCGTGCGCGTAGCGGCGTGCGATGTTTCCGGCGACATACTCGGCAACCAGCCGGTCGCCGTCGTACAGAAACTCCGTCGTCGTCCCGCCCGCCGTGTAGGAGCGCAGACGACCCAGCGGATCGTAAGCAAGTGCGCCGCTCACCGATCCTGCCGCCGTCAGCAGCCGGTTCTCATAGTCGTAAGTGAAGCTACGCGATCCGTCGGACGTCAGATTTCCGCGTGCATCGTGCGTGTACGTAGCGCCGGCAACGCTAGTGTACTGGTTCAACCCGTTGCGGCTGTAGCTCTCGTTCAGTGCGGGCACCGTCCGTTCATACACTTGGACCAGCGTCCGCGACGTGACCTGACCTGCGATGTTGTAGCCGAACGCCCAGTTGGCGTCGTTGGTCGTGGTTGCGCCTTCGAGGTTATGGGCTAGCGAAATCAACCGCGAAGCCTGAGTGTATCCATAGGTCGTGGCGGCGCCGTTGCCGCGCGAGAGCGAAGTACGCCGCGACATCGGATCGTAAGCGTAGTCCGCAATTAGGCTGAGGCCACTGCCAGAGCCGTTCAGTTGCACTTGATCGACGCGGTTCAGCGTATCGTAGGTGTACTGGAAATACGTCGAGTCCGGGTGCGTGATCCGCGTGCGGTTGGAGGCCGCGTCGTACTGAAACTGGAGCCGCCGCCCATAGCTGGTTTCGTACTGGAGCCGACCTACGGTGTCATAGCAGTAGTCGATGCCAGGATTGCCAGTCGCCGTGCAATCGCTTGATGGCGTCAGCGTCGTCGAAAAACGCGCGAAGGTTCTACGTCCGGCAAGATCGTATCGAAATGTGACGTCCGCACTCGTTCCGTTCGGGATGTCCTTCAGGATTTCGCGGTTCAGCGCATCGTAGGTGTAACCGATCGTATCGGCGTCCCCACTACGTAGTCTGAGCGACGTGCGGTTGTCGTTGTCGTCGTAACCGTACTCTTCGTAGTCGGTCGTGCTGGCCACGCCAGAACCCAGTGTCCCATCCGGGAAATAGAGCCGCCGCAACCGATCGAGATCGTCATAATCAAGGTTCGAAAGGTTGTTGTTAGCGTCCATCACCGTGTCGAGTTGGCCGTTCGGTGTCCACGTGCGCGTGGCGTAGATTTGCATGAGCGCCGTGCCGAAAGACCGCCGTTCTCGCAGGACTTGGCCCTCGGCGTCGTATTCGGTGCGGGTGATCCGATCGGCGCCGGCGGGACCTTGCGCGGACAGAGTACACGCGCTCGACGGCAAGCTGCCATAGGCGGCGGCATTCATACGCACTGCAACGCAATCGGGGCGGTTCAGCGCATCGTAGCTGTACTGGGTGATGCCGCCGTCGGGGTCGGTCATCCGCTCGGGGCGACCCGTCGGGAGATAGACGTAGGTCGTGGTGGACCAGTCGTTCGGCGAGGCGAGCCCAGTGGCTTGGCGAACGCGATCGACGAGACCATCCACGTTGTAGCGCCACTCAGTGGCCGCCCCCGTGCCGCTTGGCCCGTCATAGCGGGTGAGGCGGCGGGAGGAATCATAGGCGCCCGTGTGCACATTGCTGCGTGGATCGGTGACGCTGGTGATGTCGCCGGCGGTGTTGCGTCCGAACGTGGTGACGATGTCGCTGGCGCCGTTCTCGACGGTGACGGTCTGAAGGTAATTGGTCGTGCCGTTGTAGCCGTTGCGCACTTCCCTGCCCGTCGGATCGGTGCGGGTGAGCAGCTGGCCGAACGCGTTCCAGGTGTAGTCGGTCTCGGGATTTTCCAGCGAGGTTGAGCCGTTCATCCCGTTATCGACGCCGGGCTGCGTCATCGTTGAAATGAGGCAGCGGTTCGCCAGCAACGTGTACGTCATCGTGTTGCCGTTCCCGTCCGTCTGGGTGAGCGGCATGTTGCAGAGCGTGTCGTAGGTCGTGGTGGTGACGATGTCGCTCGGCCCAAATGGCGCCTCGCCTTTGCCGACGCGGCGGACGCTCGTGCGGTTGTGACGGGAATCGTAGGTGTAGATTTCCTGATTGGTCTCCGGATACATGACGCTCACTACGCGGCGGAAATTGTCGTACGTCGTGAGCGTGTCGTGGCCCAGCCTGTTGGTCACGCGGACGGGCTGGCTATATTCGTCGTAAAAAGTCCGCGTCGCATTGCCGAGCGGATCGACCATCGTGCCGATGCGCCCTGTCGAGATGTAGTATTGGGCGTCGTTGCCGACGGCGTCGGTCAGTTGCCGGACTTGACCGTGCACGCGCGCGTCCGCCGGACAAAGCGCAGGCGGCGACGGACATGAGGTCCACAAGTATTGGAACGTGACGATCGGACTCGACGGCGCAGACGGCGCGAACACCCGCCAGTTCGCGTCGCTCGAACCGTCGTAGACCCAGGTGTTGCCGTCGGTCCCGGTGACCGACATCGTTCCCGGCCCCGTGTTCACATTAAGGGTGATGACGGCGGTGCGGCTGGTGACCGTATCGTCGCGAACCGTGTATTGCAGCGAGGGCGGCAGGTTCTGCTGCGTCGTCACCGTGATGCTGCGTCCGAGATTGTTCGAGAGCGTCGTCCCGTTGAAGCTGACGACAACGCCTTCGCGGAAGCTCTGGCGCCTGAACTGCATCCAGACCACGCCACGAAACGGCGTCGGGCTGGCTGAGGTGTCGCAGCCGGTGAAGCTGGCATTCCAAGTGCCGTAGAACGAGGTCGAGCCGTCGCGATTGGTGGCCTTGACGCACATGCGGTTGTAGTACCAGCGCGGCGGCGTGTAAGGCCCGATGTCGGTGGGGACATAGCGGTCGCCGGTGATCTCGATCAGAGTGGGGTCGCCGGGCTGTCCCTGAAACGTGCCGTCCGCGAGACGGAAGAAACTGCGGTTGTTCGCTCCTTCAACCAACTGAATGGCGTTGTAGCTCAGTTGCTCGCTCCACCACGCCATCGTGTGAATGCCGCCGAGCTGATACTGAAGCGTAGCGAGATCGCTGCCTTGGTCAGCGCTCAAAGCGAGCAGCACGCGGATGGCCACGATCGTATCGGTCGCTTCGCGCGGCGATTGATCGCCGAAAGCGCGTTGGCCGTCATTCTCGACCCTGGCTTCATGCATCCAGTTGGACGTCCAACCGGAGTCGCTGAAGCGCTCCTGATGAGCCTGGATCGGCGGCGGGCCGGGGTCCGGAAAGTTGCGCTGATAAGGCGTGCCCGAGCGGTACGAACGCTGGAAGCTCAGGCTGTAGGGGTACTCGCCTTCTCCAACGACCAGATCGGGCGGCGGCGTGTAGGTCACGGCGCCCGTCGCCATATCGACATTGTAGGCTTCGGCGCGCGAGGTGAATTGCTGCTCCAGGAAATCTTCGGGAATGGAGAAGATACGCGTCGGGTTGGTTTCGGCGTCGTTGGTGCCGCCGCCGCCCTTCAGAGTCACGTTCTGAGCGGTGACGAC
>Ga0196972_1000035_pt1 | contig 131462 bp, 109 predicted proteins | sample S1v_2013CmetaG_FD_148618 | JGI IMG/M metagenome (GOLD analysis project Ga0196972, IMG submission 148618) | Soil microbial communities from Anza Borrego desert, Southern California, United States - S1+v_20-13C | ecosystem: Environmental > Terrestrial > Soil > Desert | place: USA: California...
CGGGGGATAACGTCAAGATCACCGTGAAATTGATCGCGCCGATCGCGATGGAAGAGGGCTTGCGCTTTGCGGTGCGCGAAGGCGGCCGGACCGTCGGGGCCGGTGTGGTGTCCAAAGTGTTGGAGTAGTAGAGGCCGCGGTTCCTGCATTTTGTATGTGGGGCGGCTTGTCAAATCGGCAGAGTATATAGGTCAGTAGCTCAATTGGCAGAGCAGCGGTCTCCAAAACCGCAGGTTGGGGGTTCGAGTCCCTCCTGGCCTGCCATCTCTGTTATGAAATAATCGCTTTTAATTCTGGTTGGGATGTTCATGGCTGCTCGAGCAGAGTCAGGTTCCTCGGTCATCGACACGGCGAAGCTCGTGCTCGCAATCGGTTTATTGATTGCTGGAGTGGTCGGTTTTTACTACTTCTCTCAGCAGTTATTGCTATACCGAGTGCTCGGGGTTGTCGGCTTGTCGATTGTCTCGATAGCAATGATCTTAACGACCTCGCTTGGGAAAACCTTTTGGGGCTTTGTGAAGGAGGCGAGAGTTGAGGTCAGAAAGGTGGTATGGCCGACGCGTCAGGAAACCGTACAGGCAACGTTGATCGTTGTCGCTTTGGTTTTTCTTGTCGGTTTGATGTTGTGGTTGCTCGATATGTTCCTGTTTTGGGTAATCAGTCAGTTGACCGGGCAGGGGAGCTAGCATGTCCTTGCGTTGGTACGTAGTGCATGCGTACTCCAACTTCGAGAATCAGGTGAAACGTTCTCTAGAAGAGAGAATTAAACGGTCGGGCCTGGAGCGCTTTTTTGGGAAAATTCTTGTTCCCACAGAAGAAGTTGTTGAGATGCGTATGGGCCAGCAAAGGAAAAGCGAACGCAAATTCTTTCCTGGATACGTCCTGGTTCAGATGGAGTTAAACGACGAAACCTGGCATCTTGTTAAAGAGGTCCCGCGGGTGCTTGGTTTTATCGGAGGAACCTCTGATCGGCCAGCGCCCATATCCGATCAGGAAGCTGAGGCGATCTTGAGTCGGGTCGAGGAAGGTGCAACTAAGCCAAAGCCTAAGGTTCTTTTCGAGGTTGGTGAGGTCGTCCGAGTCATTGAAGGTCCTTTTAAGGACTTCAATGGCGTGGTTGAGGAAGTTAACTACGAGAAAAACAAGCTGCGCGTATCGGTTTTGATTTTCGGGCGTTCAACACCGGTTGAGCTCGATTTCGGTCAGGTCGAAAAAGCATAATTCTATTTTTTTATCATTTCCCGCGCCGGGCGTGCGCGATGTGTTGCGGGTATGGGGAGCTTTAAAGCGTTATCACCCATCAGGAGTAAGTAATGGCAAAGAAAATAACAGCATACATTAAGCTTCAGGTCAAGGCGGGCGAAGCAAATCCTAGTCCTCCCGTTGGGCCAGCACTCGGTCAGCGCGGCGTGAACATTATGGAATTTTGTAAGGCATTCAACGCTCATACGCAGGGTGTAGAAAAGGGGTTGCCTTTACCAGTCGTTATCACGGTATATAGTGATCGTAGCTTTACGTTTATCACTAAAACGCCCCCCGCTTCGGTTCTGCTTAAAAAGGCAATCGGTTTGGCTAAGGGTAGTAGCAATCCGAATACAAACAAGGTGGGAACTGTTTCTCGCGATCAGTTGGCGGAGATCGCTGCTGTGAAATTGCCCGATCTGACTGCGGCTGATATGGATGCGGCGATTCGTACCATTGCGGGTAGTGCGCGCAGCATGGGTCTCAATGTGGAGGGCGTGTAATGGCTAGGTTGAGCAAGCGCGCTAAGGCGATCAAAGAAAAACTTCAGTCGGGAAAGCTATATGCTGCCGATGAGGCCTTTGCGGTTCTGAAACAGCTTTCGATGGTTAAGTTCGTCGAATCGGTAGACGTAAGCGTAAATCTGGGCGTTGATCCAAGAAAATCGGATCAGGCAGTCCGTGGCGCGACTGTGTTGCCCCATGGCACCGGGAAAACGGTTCGTGTCGCAGTGTTTGCACAAGGGGCTAATGCTGAGGCGGCGAAAGAAGCTGGAGCAGATATCGTAGGCATGGATGATCTCGCCGCTCAAATTAAGGCCGGCGAACTCAATTTTGATGTTGTCATCGCGTCGCCTGACGCCATGCGTGTAGTTGGGCAGTTGGGTCAGATTCTCGGTCCGCGCGGCCTGATGCCAAACCCGAAAGTCGGTACGGTAACCCCGGACGTGGCGGCGGCAGTTAAGAATGCCAAAGCAGGGCAAGTGCGTTATCGCACCGACAAAAAAGGCATTATTCACTGCACTATCGGCAAAGTAAACTTTGATGCGACAGCGCTCAAGGAAAACCTCGAAGCGCTTCTGTCCGACCTTAAGAAAGCCAAGCCTTCGACGTCCAAGGGCGTCTATCTGAAGAAAATTACCGTGTCTTCCACCATGGGGCCTGGGTTGCAGGTTGATCACGGTAGTCTGACGGCATAAGTAAGACAGACTTTGGGTTGCCGGCACCGCGCCGGTAACCGTCAAAGACCGCAGGCGCGCTCAATGCGCTTAATCAATAAAGCCTGCGCAGACGGTGTACTGAATCCGTGATCGGTGAAAGGAGCCGTTATAGGGGCATCCTAATTTGGGATGTTTTTTGGCTCTGAATGGTTCCCAACTGTTCAGACTACTATTGGAGGTAAAAGGTGGCGCTAAGACTGGATGACAAGAAAGCCGTCGTCGCAGAAGTCGCTGCTGTTGCCGCTCAAGCACACTCTGCAGTAGCTGCGGAGTATCGCGGGTTAACCGTTTCTGAATTGACCAACCTTCGTAAGGTTGCACGTGAATCTGGTGTATATCTGAGGGTGATTAAAAACACTCTGGCCCGTCGGGCTGTAGAGGGCACTGAGTTTGCGTGCATGCAAGAGGGGTTGGTCGGGCCGTTGATCCTGGCGTTTTCTATTGAAGATCCAGGTTCCGCGGCGCGCGTCGTTTACGACTTTTCGAAGCAGCACGAAAAACTGGCGGTGAGGCTGGTGGCTGTGGGTGGAAAGCTGTATGGCGCCTCAGAGATCGAGCGGTTATCGAAGCTGCCGAACAAAGAACAAGCTTTGGCCATGTTGATGGGCGTCATGAAAGCGCCGATCGAGAAGTTCGTCAGAACCATGGCGGAGCCTCATGCGAAGCTGGTTCGGACGGTGGCGGCGGTGCGCAATCAAAAGCAGGCGGCATAAGCAAGGTTATAAGGTCTATTTTGGAGTATTTCGATGGCTGTATCTAAAGAAGATATTTTAGAAACCATTGCCAATATGACGGTGATGGAAGTGGTGGATTTGATCTCCGCCATGGAAGAGAAGTTCGGCGTTTCTGCGGCTGCCGCAGTAGCTGTTGCTGCACCTGCAGCGGCGGCAGCGCCAGCGGCTGAAGAAAAGACTGAGTTCGATGTCGTTATGACCGGCTTCGGCGACAATAAGGTGAACGTCATCAAAGTTATTCGCAGTATCACCGGATTGGGCCTGAAGGAGGCCAAAGACCTCGTAGAAGGCGTTCCGTCCACGGTCAAAGAAGCGGTAAGCAAGCAAGAAGCCGAAGATATCAAGAAACAACTGGTTGAAGCCGGCGCTGCAGTTGAAATTAAATAATTGTTGTTCCGTCTGACCTAAGTCGACGTTCGTAAGGCTGGCAGCTGATGGCTGCCGGCCTTTCGGCGCTTGCGACGATCTTTCGTAAATGTGTGTGGCTCACCTTGGCGGTGAGCAGTTGAGGCGTACAGTGCTATCCAGTCCCCGGTCGAATTACTTCTACTGTCCTATGTCTAATTCTAATCCGCAAGTGGTCATCCGAGTCTTCTGATCTCCTTTAGACATCGTGGTAATTTCGTTTGAACATTTAAGGTAAGGAACCACTATGGCCTACTCTTTCACCGAAAAAAAACGCATTCGTAACAGTTTTGGCAAGCGTCGTGACGTACTTGAAGTCCCTTATCTTTTAGCAACTCAAGTCGATTCATACAAGAGATTTCTACAGGCCGATGTTTCTCCTAGTAAACGCGTCGATGAGGGTTTGCATGCCGCGTTGAGGTCAGTTTTTCCGATTGAGAGCCACACCGGACATGCCGTTCTCGAGTACGTAAATTACTCTTTGGGCGAGCCTACTTTCGATGTCAAAGAATGTCAGCAGCGTGGCGCCAATTACGCGGCACCCTTGCGTGTGCTGGTACGTCTGGTGATCTATGATCGCGAAGCACCTGCCAGTGCGAAAGTTGTGAAGGATATCAAGGAGCAGGAAATTTACATGGGCGAAATCCCGCTCATGACGGATACGGGCACTTTCGTTGTTAATGGAACGGAACGCGTTATCGTGTCACAACTGCACCGTTCGCCAGGTGTGTTCTTCGATCATGACCGCGGTAAAACCCACTCATCCGGAAAACTTTTGTTTAATGCGCGGATTATTCCATATCGGGGATCCTGGTTGGACTTCGAGTTCGATCACAAAGACTGTGTTTATGTGCGAATAGACCGTCGGCGAAAATTGCCCGCCACAGTTCTTTTGCGAGCTCTAGGTTATGATAACGAACAGATCATCAAACTGTTCTTCGAGACCAATCGCTTTTCGTTTACAGGCCAAGGTATTCTGCTTGACCTGATTCCAGAACGTCTGCGTGGCGATATCGCGAGTTTTGACATCAAAGCCGATGGTCAGATGATCGTCGAGAAGGGACATCGGATTACGGCTCGACACATTCGGCAGATGGATAAAGCGGGGCTGAAACAGCTGGATGTGCCGAGAGATTACCTCTATGGCAAAATTCTCGCTCATAATGTGATCGTCCCGAGCACAGGTGAGTTAGTGGCCAAGGTGAACGACGAGATTACGGAGGATCTACTGAGCCGTATCATCGCGGCTGGTATTGAGGCCGTCGATACGCTGTACATCAACGATCTCGACCGTGGTCCATACATGGCCAACGCGATGCGGATCGATACGACGGAGACCCAGCTCGATGCGTTAGTGGAAATCTACCGCATGATGCGACCCGGCGAGCCGCCTGCACGAGAAGCCGCGCAGACGCTATTCGACAATCTCTTCTTCTCGCCGGATCGCTACGATCTATCGGCGGTCGGTCGCATGAAGTTCAATCGTCGCCTTGGTCGTTCGGAGATTACCGGGCCGGGCGTGTTGACAAAGGAAGACATCATTGATGTTCTCAAGGAACTCATCAATATTCGCAATGGCATAGGCGCGGTCGACGATATCGACCATCTTGGCAACCGCCGTGTACGTTCAGTCGGCGAGATGGTGGAGAATCAGTTCCGGCTTGGGCTGGTCCGCGTAGAGCGTGCTGTCAAGGAACGCTTGTCCCTGGCCGATGCCGAAAACCTGATGCCACAGGAAATCATCAATGCCAAGCCGGTCGCGGCATCGATCAAGGAGTTCTTCGGCTCTAGCCAGTTATCTCAATTCATGGATCAGAACAACCCGTTATCCGAGGTTACCCATAAGCGCCGCGTTTCGGCTTTGGGACCAGGTGGCCTTGCTCGTGAGCGTGCGGGATTCGAAGTGCGCGACGTTCACACGACTCACTATGGTCGTGTTTGTCCTATCGAAACGCCGGAAGGACCCAATATTGGCCTGATCAATTCATTGGCGGTCTACGCTCGTACTAATGAATACGGATTTCTCGAGACGCCTTACCGTAAGGTGGTCGATTGCGTGGTCACTGACGAGATCGAATATCTTTCCGCAATCGAAGAGGGCAAGTATTTCATCGCTCAGGCCAGCGCCAAGGTAGATGAAAACGGCCGATTGGTCGACGACCTGGTTTCTTGTCGGCACAAAGACGAGTTTACCCTCGCGTCAGCCGATCAAATCAATTATATGGACGTGTCGTCACGCCAGATCGTTTCGGTCGCCGCATCGTTGATTCCATTCCTGGAGCACGACGACGCCAACCGTGCATTGATGGGATCCAACATGCAACGCCAAGCCGTACCGACACTGCGGACCGAGAAACCTTTAGTCGGCACGGGCATGGAGCGCATCGTAGCCAGGGATTCGGGCGTGACGGTAATTGCCAAGCGTGGCGGAGTGATCGAATTCGTGGATGCCGGACGTATCGTCGTGCGTGTGAACGACAACGAAACCGAAGCAGGCGTGCCTGGGGTTGATATCTACAATCTGACCAAGTACACGCGGTCGAACCAAAACACCTGTATCAATCAAAAGCCCTTGGTAAAACTGGGCGACAGCGTGGCGAAAGGCGACATCCTTGCAGATGGACCGTCCACCGACATGGGCGAGCTGGCGTTGGGTCAGAATCTCTTGGTGGCGTTCATGCCCTGGAACGGATGCAACTTCGAGGACTCTATCTTGATCTCGGAGCGGGTGGTGCAGGACGATCGCTTCACGACCATCCATATCGAGGAAAAAACCTGCGTCGCTCGGGATACTAAACTAGGACCGGAAGAAATCACCGCCGATATTCCCAATGTAGGCGAAGCGGCGTTAGCCAAGCTGGATGAGTCCGGAATTGTCTATATCGGTGCCGAGGTCAAGGCGGGCGATATTCTGGTGGGTAAGGTTACGCCGAAAGGCGAAACCCAGCTTACCCCCGAGGAGAAGCTGCTCCGGGCCATTTTTGGCGAAAAGGCGTCGGATGTGAAAGACACGTCCTTGCGAGTGCCTTCCGGCATGGACGGCACCGTCATCGACGTCCAAGTGTTCACCCGCGACGGTGTCAAAAAGGACGACCGTGCGAAGCAGATCGAGCAGGCGGAAATCGACCGGGTCAAAAAGGACCTGAACGACCAGCTTCGGATTATCGAGAAGGATTTTTACCAGCGCGTAGAGCAGATGCTGCTGGGTAAGCTTGCGGAGTCGGGCCCGAACCGACTGCGCTCGAGTGATGTCATTACCCGTGAGTATCTCGATGGGCTGAAACAGTCCCAGTGGCTGGAAATTCGCCTTCAGGATGAAGACTTGAACGTTCAACTCGAGACCATTGCCGAGCAAATCGCTCAGCAGCGAGAGGAAATGAACAAGCGGTTGGAGGAGAAAAAGAAGAAGATTGCTATGGGCGACGACTTGCCGCCCGGTGTTTTGAAGATGGTCAAGGTCTATTTGGCCGTCAAGCGCCGTATCCAGCCGGGTGACAAGATGGCGGGACGCCACGGTAACAAGGGTGTTATCTCCCAAATCGTGCCGGTCGAGGATATGCCTTATCTCGCGGACGGAACCCCCGTCGATATCGTGCTCAATCCGCTCGGCGTGCCCTCGCGTATGAATGTCGGTCAGGTATTGGAAACCCATCTCGGCTGGGCGGCCAAGGGGTTAGGGCTCAAGATTGGCAAGATGTTGGAAGCTAAGACCAAGATTGAGGAGGTCCGCCAGTTTTTGAAGGAAGTCTATAACTGCAGCGGCAAGAAAGAGGACTTAAGCCTACTGTCCGACAATGAGATTCTCGAGCTTGCCTTCAACCTCCGGGGAGGGGTTCCCATGGCTACGCCGGTTTTCGACGGTGCCACCGAGGATGATATCAAGACCATGCTGCGCTTGGCGGATCTGCCCGAAAGCGGCCAAACGCGGCTAACGGACGGCCGTACCGGCGAAATCTTCGATCGACCCGTCACCGTCGGCTATATGTACATGCTCAAGCTTAACCATTTGGTCGACGATAAGATGCATGCTCGTTCTACCGGTCCATACAGCCTGGTTACGCAGCAACCTTTGGGCGGCAAGGCCCAGTTCGGCGGTCAGCGTTTCGGGGAAATGGAAGTCTGGGCGCTGGAAGCTTATGGCGCAGCCTATACGCTCCAGGAAATGCTTACGGTCAAATCGGACGACGTAACCGGACGCACCAAGATCTACAAAAACATAGTCGATGGTGACCATCGCATGGAGGCGGCCATGCCCGAGTCGTTCAACGTGTTGATCAAAGAGATTCGCTCCTTGGGAATCAACATCGAGTTGGAACAGGACTAATACGCTAGACGCATGATCCGGATCGTTTCGAGGTCCGGATCGGCAGAACCGAATTTAGGAGGACCTCTGTGAAAGATCTCATTAACTTCTTAAAGCGTCAAAACCAAGCGGAAGAATTCGACAGCATCCGCATCAGTCTTGCTTCGCCCGATATGATTCGGTCCTGGTCTTACGGAGAAGTAAAGAAGCCCGAAACGATTAACTACCGTACATTCAAGCCGGAGCGCGACGGTTTGTTCTGTGCAAAGATTTTCGGTCCGGTCAGCGACTACGAATGTCTTTGTGGCAAATACAAACGCCTGAAACATCGCGGCGTCATTTGCGAAAAGTGCGGTGTCGAGGTCACGCTGTCCAAAGTTCGGCGGGAGCGCATGGGCCATATCGAACTGGCTAGCCCCGTCGCGCATATTTGGTTCCTCAAATCACTGCCTTCCCGTATCGCATTGCTGCTCGACATGACCTTGCGCGAGATCGAGCGTGTGCTTTATTTTGAGTCCTATGTCGTCATCGACCACGGAATGACGCCGCTCAATCGCGGCCAGTTGTTGACCGAAGAGGAATATCAGCAGGCAGCACAGCAGCACGGCGATGAATTTGTCGCGAAGATGGGCGCCGAAGCGATCTATGAGATGCTGAAAACCATGGATCTCAACACGGAGGTAGCTACGCTGCGGGAAGAGATCGATTCGACCAACTCAGAAACGAAGATCAAAAAGCACACCAAGCGTCTTAAGGCAATTGAGTCGTTGATTTCGTCCAACAATCGCCCCGAGTGGATGATTCTGACGGTGTTGCCGGTATTGCCACCCGAGTTGCGTCCTCTGGTGCCGCTCGATGGCGGTCGTTTCGCCACCTCGGATCTGAACGATCTGTACCGTCGCGTGATTAATCGCAACAATCGTCTGAAGCGGCTGTTGGACCTCAATGCGCCGGATATCATCGTGCGCAACGAGAAACGGATGCTGCAGGAAGCTGTCGATGCCTTGCTCGACAACGGCCGACGCGGGCGCGCCATAACCGGCTCGAACAAGCGGCCGCTGAAATCGCTGGCCGATATGATCAAAGGTAAGCAGGGGCGATTCCGCCAGAACCTGCTCGGCAAGCGCGTCGACTATTCCGGCCGTTCGGTGATCGTTGTCGGTCCTACCCTGAAGCTGCACCAGTGCGGCTTGCCGAAGAAGATGGCTCTCGAATTGTTCAAGCCTTTCATCTTCAGCAAACTTCAATTCCGCGGGCTGGCGACCACGATCAAGGCTGCCAAGAAAATGGTGGAAAAGGAAAGCCCCGAGGTTTGGGATATTCTCGACGAGGTCATCCGCGAGCATCCGGTCCTGCTGAACCGCGCACCAACGCTGCATAGGCTCGGTATCCAGGCGTTCGAACCGATCCTGATCGAGGGTAAAGCAATCCAGTTGCATCCTCTGGTCTGCACGGCCTTCAATGCCGACTTCGACGGCGACCAGATGGCGGTTCACGTTCCGCTTTCTCTCGAGGCGCAGTTGGAAGCTCGAACGCTGATGATGGCGACGAACAACATTTTGTCGCCGGCCAATGGCGAGCCGATCATCAATCCCACCCAGGACGTGGTGTTGGGACTTTATTACATGAGCCGCGAGAGAATCGATGCCAAAGGGACTGGCATGTTTTTTTCAGATGTGGCCGAAGTCCAGAGGGCCTTTCAGACCAAGTCTGTCGATCTCCATGCTCGCGTGCACGTTCGGATCCATGAAACCATTGTCGGGGAGAACGGCGAAAGAACGACCGCATTCAAGCGGGTCGAAACCATTGTAGGACGTGCGTTGATCTGGACTATCGTGCCGGAGGGAATCCCGTTCGAGATGATCAACCAGGATATGACCAAGAAGGCGATATCCAAGCTGATCAACTACTGCTATCGCACTTTGGGGATCAAAGCCACGGTTGTATTCGCCGACCAGCTGATGTATTTGGGCTTTTCCCACGCGACGCGCGCCGGCATGTCTTTCGGCGTCGACGACATGGCTATCCCGACTCGGAAGGAAGAAATTATCCGTGCCGCGGAGCTGGAAGTTAAGGAGATCCAGAATCAGTATGCTTCGGGTTTAGTGACCGACGGCGAACGCTACAACAAAGTTGTCGATATCTGGTCGCATGCGAATGACCAGGTCGCGAAGGTCATGATGGAAGGACTGGGCACGGAAAAAGTCGAGATGCCCGATGGACAAACTGCAGAGCAGAAGTCCTTTAATTCGATCTTTATGATGGCTGATTCCGGTGCCCGTGGTTCCGCGGCGCAGATTCGCCAGTTGTCCGGTATGCGCGGCCTGATGGCGAAACCGGACGGGTCGATTATCGAAACCCCGATTACAGCCAACTTCCGGGAAGGATTGGACGTTCTTCAGTACTTCATCTCGACTCACGGGGCTCGTAAGGGTCTCGCCGATACCGCACTCAAGACCGCAAACTCGGGATATCTCACGCGCCGCCTTGTCGACGTGGCCCAGGATTTGGTCATCACGGAAGACGATTGCGGCACCAACGACGGTTTGCTCATGGCGCCCTTGATCGAGGGCGGCGATGTGGTCGAGCCCTTGGCGGAGCGGGTGCTCGGACGCGCATTGGCCGAGGATGTCAGAGATCCGTCCAGCCAGGAACTGCTTTTGACTGCCGGCTCGATTCTGGACGAACACGCTGTGGCCCTGCTGGAGGCTCACAGCGTCGACAACGTTCGTGTGCGATCGGTCATCAGTTGCAGGACCCGTTACGGTGTTTGCGCAACCTGCTACGGACGCGATCTGGGGCGCGGCCACAAGGTCAACATCGGCGAGGCCATCGGAGTTATCGCCGCTCAGTCGATCGGCGAGCCCGGCACCCAGCTGACCATGCGTACCTTCCACATCGGTGGTGCAGCGTCACGTTCTGCGGCTATCAGCAATGTGGAAGTGAAATCCGCGGGTACGATCAAGCTGAGTAATTTAAAGACCGTAGTTAACAAAGACGGCAATCTCGTCGCCGTTTCACGATCGGGTGAAGTCAGCGTGATCGATGAGCATGGCCGCGAGCGTGAGCGCTATAAGATTCCTTACGGTGCCGTTTCAACGGTACGGGAGGGCAGTCCGGTCAGAGCCGGGCAGGTCGTGGTGAACTGGGATCCGCATACCCACCCCGTTGTTACCGAAGTTAAGGGATACGCCAAGCTGGTCGATTTCATCGAAGGTGTCACCGTTCGCGAGCAATCCGACGAAGTGACGGGCTTGAGCTCCATGGTGGTCATCGATCCCAAGCAGAGAGGTGGTGCAGGCAAAGACCTGCGGCCAATGGTCAAGCTGGTCGATGAGCAAGGGAACGACATTCGAATTCCGTCGACGGAAATCGCAGCCCAATACTTCTTGCCGGCGGGCGCCATCATCGGTATTCACGACGGCGATTTGGTGCAGGTTGGCGATGTATTGGCGAGAATTCCGCAAGAGTCGAGTAAGACTCGCGATATTACCGGTGGTCTGCCTCGGGTTGCCGATCTTTTCGAAGCACGTAAAACCAAGGATCCAGCGATCTTGGCAGAGGCGACCGGCACCGTCAGCTTCGGCAAGGAAACCAAAGGCAAGCGCCGTATCATCATCACGGATGCCCATGGTCATCAGCATGAAGTGCTCATTCCGAAATGGCGTCACATTACGGTGTTCGAGGGCGAGCACGTGGAACAGGGCGAAACGATAGCCGAAGGCGATCTGACCCCGCATGACATCTTGCGGCTTCGTGGGGTCGCTGAGTTGGCATCTTATCTGGTGAAGGAAATTCAGGACGTCTACCGGTTGCAGGGCGTAAAGATCAACGATAAGCACATCGAGGTCATCATTCGCCAGATGTTGCGGAAGGTCGAAATAACAGATCCTGGTGACACCATTTTCCTCAAGGGTGAACAAGCGGATCGGGCGCGGGTGCTGGAAGAGAATGATAAGGCCGAGGCCGAAGGCAAGATTCCGGCATGCTACGAGCCGGTTCTCCTGGGTATCACAAAAGCCTCGTTGTCCACCGAGTCGTTTATTTCCGCCGCCTCTTTCCAAGAGACCACGCGCGTTCTGACGGAGGCCGCAATCCGCGGTTTGAGCGACAAGCTGCTCGGATTGAAGGAAAACGTCATTGTCGGTCGTTTGATTCCCGCTGGAACGGGGTTGGCCTACCATCTGGATCGCAAACGCAGGGCTAAGCTGGCCGAGGGTGAAGAAGTCGAAGTCGCAGCAACCATTGATGCGGGCGATGTAGAAGAGGCCTTGAAGCAAGCGCTGAGCATGTAGTAAGACTGAATCCAAAACGGCGAGCCGACCTCAGAATCGGCTCGCCGTTTTGTATCGAGCGATTGTCAAACAGCGATTAATCGGTAATATAATTGTCCAATTTTGGGACCCTCGTTGCTCCTATTAACATGCTGCCCGGTTCAATCCGGGTTTTTTCTGTCTATGCGGGGAGCAATCCATTGCGGCGCCTGTTTCGCTAGTTTGATAAGTCCGTAGATTCGTGGAGCATATGAATGAAAACAAATAGTTTGTGGAGCCTGATGGCTGCAGGTTTGGCCGGCGCGTTGATCGTTTCTAGCGTCGATGCAGCCGGGGATCCCGAGGCAGGAAAAACCAAATTTTACACGTGTGAAGGGTGCCACGCCGTGGCTGGTTACACGAATGTCTATCCCACCTATCATGTACCTCGCGTGGGGGGGCAGCACGCCGATTATGTCGTTTCGGCTCTTAAAGCCTATCGCTCCGGACAGCGTAAGCATGGAAGCATGCTTGGAAATGCTGCGAACATGAGTGATCGGGATATAGAGGATATCGCCGCTTATGTATCGAGGTTCCGTTCCATAAACGTCAACTTGCCGGTCACCGGGAACGTGGCGGTCGGTCAGGGAAAAGCGGAAAGCTGTGGAGGATGCCATGGAGAAGATGGCAATACTACTGATCCGAACTTCCCTCGTCTTGCCGGGCAACATGAAAGCTATCTCATTAAAGCTTTGCAGGATTACAAATCTGGAGCCCGGAAAAATCCGATCATGAACGGCATTGCCGAAGGACTGTCGGAGGAAGATATGAAAGATATCTCAGCGTATTACGCAAGCCAGAAAAAAGGCCTGACGATCGTTCAGGATTAATTTAATCAACCGATGGTCCCGGACCGATGTAACGGTCCCATTTACTTGCCGAAGATGTTTGCTTCGGCAAGTTTCCTCCCCGCACAGTGAAGGTGACGAGTATCTGCGGTTGTGCAGTAGGCAACGATCAGACGCTACCAGACTCATGCTTTTAATCGTGCTCCACCGCTCGTCGAGTCCCGTTGGCGTAGGCGACTTCTGCAGATCTATTTCGTAATGCGATTCGGCACCTTGATCTTCTTGTTAACACTCTCTAACGCCATTCTAGGCGCAGAGGCGCAATCGGCGACGCGGGAAAAAGCCATAATGGGATGGCTTGAGTCCGTGTTTCTCAGGCCTTGGAACATTCGCATAACGGCAAAACTGGATACCGGTGCTAAAACGTCGTCCTTGCATGCCGACAACATCGATCACTTTACGAAGAACGGCCAGGAGTGGGTGCGTTTCACACTGACTGGAACTGACGATAATAAGTCCATCGTAGTCGAACGTCCTTTGGTACGAACGGTTTATATCAAGGAACGTAAGTCACGTGCGACAAAACGCGACGTCGTGAATCTGATGCTGTGTAAGAACGGTAGAGATTATGAAACCGAGTTTACGCTGGTTGATCGGAGCAATTTCAATTATCCGGTACTTTTAGGCCGAAGCTTTCTCAAAGACGTGGCCCTGGTCGACTCGGCGGACACCTTTTTGTATAAAGCAGATGGCGACCCTTGTGTGTCTGGCACTTCCGGCAAAAAGAAAAGCAACTAGCCGCATGACTCGGCTGCTGCCGTTAACGTAGGATCAATTCTTGCGGAACCTGCACGTTAAGATACTGGCGTTGGTCCTGGTGACCATCGGTGTTTCGCTTTGTTGGTATAAGGTGACCCGGCTTGGTTTGCCTTTGCTGCCCACGGAGCAGGCGGAAGTATGGACCGTGGAGGCGCGCATCGAATTTAAAGCGAAGAGGGATACGCCGGTAAAGGTACACTTCGCCATCCCCCGTGCGCCTGTCGGTTATACGGTTGTTGATGAAAACTTCGTGTCCAGTAATTATGGTCTTACGACCGAAGATGACGGGACACAACGTTTCGCGGAATGGGCGGTGCGCCGGGTAAAGGGCTATCAGGTGCTTTATTATCGCATCAACCTCGCGCGGGATCCGAGGGCGGCGTTGCCTTCATCAATCTCTTCAGCGCCCGATGTGCAGGTGCCTGAATTTCCGGAACTCATGCGTTCGGCTGCGGCGGCCTTGCTAGATGAGGTGCGCAGCAAATCGGCCGATGCCGCGACTTTCGCTCGGGAGTTGTTGTTGCGTCTTAATGCGCCGACTCCCGATCCTAACGTCGTTTTACTCAGACAGGATATTCAAGCCACCGAAGATTGGGTTCGCCGTATCGTGAATTTGCTGGCTGCCGCGAATATTCCCGCGCGAATGACGCACGTTCTGATTCTTAGGGATGGGATAAGTCACGGTGCCTTGACGCCTTGGCTGGAGATCTTCGACGGTGCCGGATGGCTGCCGTTCGGTCCGGAAACGGGGGAGACCGGATTTCCTAAGGAAGCCATTGTGTGGCATTTAGGCGATGCCCCGGTGCTCGATGTGACGGGCGGCAAGCGTTCCAAAGTCGAATATTCGGTGAGAAAACATACTCAAGATATGACCTTGGTTGCCGAACAGCGAGCGCGGCAGATGGGATCGCGCATCATGGAGTTTTCTCTATTCAGCCTTCCGGTGCAGACTCAGAACATCTACCGCGTGCTGCTTTTGGTGCCGGTAGGCGCATTTTTTATCGTGTTTTTGCGCAATGTCATCGGTATTAAAACGTTCGGGACGTTTATGCCCGTTCTGATCGCATTGGCTTTCCGAGAGACCGAACTGTTATGGGGCGTGACACTTTTTTGCGTGCTGATAGCGTCCGGGCTTCTTATCCGCTTTTATCTGGAGTACTTAAAGCTTCTCCTGGTTCCGCGCCTGGCTTCGGTACTGATCATCGTCATTTTGCTGATGGCGACGGTCAGTCTGCTGAGCCATAAATTAGGCATAGATCGTGGTCTTTCGATAGCCTTGTTCCCTATGGTGATATTGGCCATGACCATTGAACGAATGTCGTTGGTTTGGGAAGAGTCGGGCCCAGCCGAGGCTTTGAAGCAAAGTTTGGGAAGTCTATTGGTCGCTGCGCTCGCCTATCTCATCATGAGCAGCAAAATGCTGGGACACCTCGTGTTTGTATTTCCCGAGCTCCTATTGGTAGTGTTGGCTATGACCCTGTTGCTCGGGCGTTACACCGGCTATCGCCTGACCGAGCTATGGCGTTTCAGGGCGGCGCTAAGACTGTAGGTGTATGGGATTTTCGAAAATCCAATTTCCTTGGGAGCGGCTGCGCAGCCTGGGAATTATGGGAATGAACGAGCGTAACGCCGATTTCATCCTCCCGTACAATCTGCGCCGAAACTTTCCCTTAGTCGATGACAAGTCCAAAACCAAGACGCTTGCCTTGGGCGCGGGCATTGCCGTTCCGAAGTTGTACGGAATCATCGAGATCGAACATCAAATCGAAAAGTTACGAGAAATCATCGCGCCGTATGAGGACTTCGTCGTTAAACCCGCACATGGCAGCGGCGGCGAGGGGATCCTGATCATCGTTGGCCGCCAGAATGGCCGTCACCGAAAGGCAAACGGCGTCTTGGCCAGTGATGATGAAGTGGGGCATCACATTTCCAACATTTTGAGCGGCATGTACAGTTTAGGTGGTTTGCCCGACTCGGCGCTGATCGAATATCGAGTCAAGTTCGACCCGTTGTTCGAGCAGATAAGCTATCAGGGCGTTCCGGACATTCGAACGATTGTGTTCCGAGGGGTACCGGTTTTAGCAATGATGCGGCTGCCGACGCGTTTGTCCGACGGCAAAGCGAATCTTCACCAGGGGGCTATCGGGGTTGGGATAAATTTAGCGAATGGACGAACATTCTCTGGCGTTTGGCGTGACACTCCCATTGATCAGCATCCCGATACGGGAGGGAAGTTGGCTGGATTGGCGATTCCGTATTGGAGTGAGATTCTTGCGTTGACAGCGCGCTGTCACGACTTGGTTAGGCTAGGGTTTATCGGTGTCGATATCGTTTTGGATAAAGATTTTGGTCCATTGATGCTGGAAATTAATGCTAGACCGGGTTTGAGCATCCAACTTGCCAATAAAATTGGCGTTTTACCCCGCTTGCGCCAAATTGAACGTATGCCTGAGATACCAGTCTCCATCGAAGATCGAGTCAAATTGGCGCAAGATCTGGCAGCCTCAAATCCATAGTTCTCTGGCTTTATTGAGCAGAAGTCGTGTGGAGTATGGATGAGATTTAAGCTAGAGATCGTTTTGTCCCTTGTGAAGTGAAATATTACGGTAACAATTCTTTGTTAAAAATAAGGTGTTGTGAGGTGATCTCCGGAATCGGGCTGTGTTTCATGTTCTGTTTATAATAGGGGGGCTAATGAAAAATAAATTCTTGGGGTTCGCGGCGGCACTTTCGATGGCGCTATTAGGCGGTCAGGCTTGCGCCCAAGCGGCTCGCGATTACATCAGTATTGTGGGTTCTTCGACCGTTTATCCATTTGCGACGGTGGTGGCGGAGCAATTGGGTAGAGGCGGCAAATTCAAGACTCCGAAGATCGAGTCGACCGGAACCGGTGGCGGCATTAAGCTTTTTTGCAGCGGCGTAGGCGCTCAATATCCTGATATCGTTAACGCCTCGCGGGCAATGAAAAAGGCCGAACTTGTTGCGTGCCAAAAAGCCGGCGTGAAAGAGATTACAGAAGTTAAAATCGGCTATGACGGAATCGTCTTGGCTCACGCCAAGACAGCGGAGCCGATGGAGTTGACGCGCCGAGAACTATTCCTGGCGCTCGCGAAGAAAGTGCCCGATCCCTCCTGCCAGGAATGCGACAAGCTGATAGATAATCCGTACAAGACTTGGAACCAAATCAACCCGGCTTTGCCGAATACCAAGATCGAAGTCTTGGGGCCGCCGCCGACTTCCGGTACGCGAGATGCCTTTGCCGAGCTGGCAATGGAAGGCGGCTGTCAGACCTTCAAATGGATTAAAGCGTGGAAGGAAAAAGACGAAGCGCAGTACAAAGGAATTTGCCAAACGGTCAGAGAGGACGGTGTCTATATTGAGGCGGGCGAAAACGACAATTTGATCGTTCAAAAGCTAAATGCCAATCCCAAAGCCTTGGGCATTTTCGGCTTCAGCTTCTTGGATCAAAATGGCGATAAAATTTCGGCCGTTTCCATGGATGGGGTTGCTCCGGATTACGATACGATTTCGGCTTTGCAATATCCAATTTCCCGGCCGCTTTTCTTTTATGTTAAAAAGGCCCATGTTGGCGTGATTCCGGGAATCGAGGCTTATATTTCGGAGTTCACCAGCGAGAAGGCCATGGGTGATGAAGGCTATTTGACGGACAAGGGCCTAATCCCTTTGCCTAATAACCAGCGCAAGGAGGTTGCACAAAATGCAAAGGGTTTGAAGAACTACTCGATGTGACAAAAAGTCATTCGAGAAGCGACATGTCAGCGACCGGGTTGCAAGCCCGGTCGCTTGTTTTTCGAGGGCTTGCTTTAGAATGCAGAAATCCACACTTCTCTTCCTGCTTGTATTGTTGAGTGCGGCCGCTTATCACATCGGTCGTCAGCGGTCTCTACAAGTGGCTGGCGGAGCAGTCAGGAATCTTCACTCGCTACCGAGTTATTACGGCTACTACGCCGCACTTTGGTGTGGAATCCCGGCGTTATTAATCCTGTTCTTGTGGGCCTCCCTTGAAAATTCGATCATAACCCAGCTTGTTATTTCGGCACTCCCGGATGGGTTGAACTCAGTTCCATCGGATCGGCTCAGCTTATTGATCAACGATATTCGAAATGTCGCTAGCAGCGCCGTTGCGGGCGAGATCGATCCCGCTATCGAGGCGGCGGCAAATCATTATCTTAAGCTCAAGGATACAAGTAACCGTTTGCTGAGCGTATTGGCAATTTCCGTGGCCATTACCGGAGCGGCCTACGCTCGCCAACGAATAAGCAAGGAGCATCGAGCGCGGAACTACGTGGAAAAGTCAGTCACGATTTTTCTGGTCGTTTGCTCGACCCTGGCAATTCTTACGACGATCGGCATCGTCCTGTCGGTCCTTTTCGAATCAATCCGCTTTTTTCAAAAGGTGCCCGTCACCGAATTCCTGTTCGGTTTGGACTGGAGCCCGCAGATGGCTATTCGGGAGGATCAAGTCGGCTCCTCGGGGGCCTTCGGAGCGGTACCCCTATTCATGGGTACCTTGTTGATTTCCCTAATTGCCATGCTGGTGGCGGTTCCAATCGGCTTACTGTCGGCCATCTACTTATCGGAGTACGCGGGTTCTAGGTTTCGCGCCACGGCTAAGCCCCTTCTGGAGATTCTCGCCGGTATACCTACAGTCGTTTACGGCTTTTTCGCGGCGCTGGTGGTTGCCCCATTCGTCCGTGACCTAGGGGCGCGATTCGGTCTGGACGTATCGTCTGAAAGCGCCTTGGCTGCGGGATTGGTCATGGGCATCATGATCATTCCATTCGTGTCGTCGCTTTCCGACGATTTCATCAACGCGGTGCCTCAATCGCTCCGCGATGGCGCTTATGCTTTGGGCGCGACCCAATCCGAGACAATCAGGCAGGTGATCATACCGGCAGCCCTGCCGGGCATCGTGGGTGGAGTTTTGTTGGCGGTGTCCCGCGCCATCGGCGAGACCATGATCGTGGTAATGGCGGCGGGTTTGACGGCCAATCTTACGGTTAATCCTCTGGCGGCGGTCACCACCGTAACGAGCCAAATCGTAACCCTGTTGGTGGGTGATCAGGAATTTGACAGCCCAAAAACCTTGGCGGCTTTCGCTCTCGGGTTAGTGCTCTTTTTGGTTACGTTGGCGCTAAATATCATCGCTCTGCATATCGTGCGCAAGTATCGGGAACAATATGAATGAGATCTGTGAAATTTCGGGGCGATCTTCCCGTCGGACCATCGATGTTGTCCATGCGAGCCTGGTAAAGCGGCGACAGGCCGAGAAGCGTTTCCAACTATATGGACTTGTGTCTATCGTTCTGGGTTTGTGTTTTCTGGTCCTTCTATTCGGAAGCATTATTGCCAAGGGCTATACGGCTTTTAAGCAAACGTACATAGGGCTGGACATCTATTTCGACCCAGCATTGATCGATCCGGAGGGCAGGCGTGATCGATCAACTCTTATGGATGCGGATTATGACCGACTTTTAAAGAATACCTTGAGCTCGCTGTTCCCAGATGTGAAGGAGCGCCAGGCGAAGAGGGCGCTTAATGGTCTCTTAAGTGCCGGAGCGTCCTATGAAGTCCGTGATCTTGTTTTGGCAAAGCCGGAACTTCTTGGCAAAACCGAACGAGTGTGGATTTCCGCTGACGACGATGTCGATATGTTTGTGAAGGGACAGTTGGGACGAAGCGGATCGGAGAGCGAGCGGCGCATCAAAGATAATCAAATCGCCTGGATCGATAAGCTCGCAGCTGAAGGTCGTATCGAGAAAACGGTCAACACGGCTTTTTTTACTTCTGGCGACTCGCGAGAGCCGGAGTTGGCGGGAATATGGGGCGCCGTAATGGGGTCTTTGTTTACGCTCTTGGTAACCCTCAGCCTCTCACTGCCTATTGGCATCGCCGCCGCGATTTATTTGGAGGAGTTTGCGCCGCGCAATCGTTGGACCGATCTCATTGAGGTCAACATCAACAATCTGGCGGCGGTTCCATCGATTGTATTCGGTCTGCTCGGACTTGCGGTATTCATCAACTTCTTTGGGTTGCCGCGATCTTCGCCGTTGGTCGGCGGCTTGGTGCTGACCTTGATGACACTGCCCGTTATCATCATTGCTGGGCGGTCCGCTTTGAAGGCGGTTCCGCCGTCCGTGCGGGAAGCTGCTCTGGGCGTGGGGGCTTCCCAAATGCAGATGGTGCTCCATCACGTCTTACCGCTAGCTATTCCCGGGATGATGACGGGCGCCATCATCGGCATGGCCCGTGCACTGGGCGAAAGCGCTCCGCTCCTGATGATCGGTATGGTGGCGTTCATTGTCGACATACCTCAAAGCATTACGGAGCCCTCAACGGTTCTCCCGGTGCAAATCTATCTTTGGGCCGATAGTCCGGAGCGTGGCTTTGTCGAGCGTACGTCGGCAGCAATCATGGTTTTGCTGATGTTTTTGATTTTTATGAACGGGTTGGCGGTTTATATCCGCAAGCGCTTTGAGCGACGCTGGTAATAACTAATTAACGCGCTGTCACCACACGGTCGAAAGCTAATAGGTAAGGTATGAGTTCATTTATGGAATTTAAAACGTCGGTATCGCACAGAGAGCCGCCACGAATGAAAGCCCGTGAAAGAATCTCGGAAGCTTCCTTCAACCGGGAATATTCACAAACGGTCGGTGAAATTACGTCACCGAATTCACGCATCGTATGCCGCAACGTAAACGTTTATTACGGCGATAAGCATGCCATTCAGGACATTGGTCTCGATATAGGTCGTAATGAAGTGATCGCGCTCATTGGGCCATCCGGATGCGGTAAATCGACCTTCATCCGATGTCTCAACAGGATGAACGACACCATCCCAGGATGCAGAGTCACGGGCCAAATCATACTGGATGGTAAGGACATCTACGACGGCTCGCTCGATGTCGTGCCGTTGCGCGCCCAAGTCGGTATGGTATTTCAGAAGCCCAATCCATTTCCGAAATCGATCTTCGAGAATGTGGCCTACGGGCCCCGTATTCACGGTTTAGTTTCCTCGAAGGTAGAGCTTGAAGAAGTGGTGGAAACGTCCTTGAGGCGCGCGGGTCTTTGGGATGAGGTCAAGGATTACTTGCATCAGCCGGGAACCAGTTTGTCGGGCGGGCAGCAGCAAAGGCTTTGTATTGCAAGAGCAATCGCGGTCAACCCCGAGGTGATTTTGATGGATGAGCCGTGCTCGGCACTGGATCCGATCGCAACGGCCAAAATTGAGCAACTGATCGACGAGCTTCGCTCGCACTACACAATCGCTATCGTAACGCATTCGATGCAACAGGCGGCACGTGTGTCACAGCGGACGGCTTACTTCCATCTCGGACGATTGATCGAGGTGGGCGAAACGGTGCAGATTTTCACTAATCCCCGCCATCAGTTGACCGAGGATTACATCACCGGACGTTTCGGTTGAGGAAAAGGCGTCCGGGCATGAATTGAGACGGAAGGCGCGATGGCCACCCAGAGTGGAGGGCACATCCTCCAACACTTTGACGGCGAGGTGAGTCAGCTTCGTGAATGCATCGTCGAAGTGGACAGCTCGGTGCTTATCAGCTCAAAGAGCGTTGCAGGTGCTCAAAAGCAAAGACATGGTGCTAACCCAGAAAAGGCTGGCGAGTGTGAAAGCGGGATGGATATTTGGTCGACGTGCTGGAAAAAGCGTTGAATGCATTCGAGCGACCCGGAAGAGAATCCCCTACCTCCCGCCTTGTGGATATGCTGGCGTTGACACGGTATAGTCCTCCTTCTGAAGTGCAATACCTTTCTAAAGCAGAGCATGCCGTTAGCTTTCCATCATTTAGCGATAGCGCCGCATTATTAGAGTTTTTCGGCCGGTGATTTCTAGCCGAAGCCGGCAATGCTCGCGTCAATACACATACAGATGCCAAGATCGACAACTTCACGAGCTTTCGTATCTGAACGAAGGCTAATCGCTTTGCGAGATCTCACGCTCCTCCTTCCCAGCCTCACGCGATTCGCCGCCGCGGGAGTGTTCATCCTCTCTGGATGTGCTGGGACGCGGGAGGTTTCTATCGATTATCCCGAGACGGAACCCTCTGACTTGCATGCGTTGCCGGGCATGTCGGCGGTGCAGCATGATGATTTCTATGTTCAACTGATTTCCGAATTTGAATTCACGCGCGATGCAAACCGCGGAGAGCGATGCCAAGACTTTGGCAGAAGCTATAAAAAGGGCGGTGCCTCAGCCGCACTTCTATTTCAGATTAGAAACGACGCTCTCAAGCTTTACCGGGAAATGCCGGCGCTTGTTTACCAAACGGCGGCCGGCGAGTGCAGTTTTACGTTTAACGCCAAAAAAGTTTATCTGACGCCTTGGATGAGGCTCGATACGGCCGAAGACACCCAAATCGACTTCAGTTTTGTCAACAGTTTGAACAGTGACATCGATTTCGCCAAGCTGGCGAACGATGTCGGCACGGCGAGTGGCGTGCTGGCACTCACCGGGGCAGGAGCCGGTGTGGCGCTCATGGGCCAGCTTGCCTCGGGCTGGATGCTGAATAACGAGAATCTGTCCACAGATCAGTCGCAGCAAAATTCCCCAGGTAATCAAAACAGACGTGAGACGCATTCGCTCCCGGCGACCGTTACGCTGAACAATCAGGGAGGCATCATCAATAAAACCAGGTTTGTTATCCATGAGGTTTCGGATAACCCCGTTGCTTTCCTGGGTTCCGACGCGAAGGCTTTGGGAGAAGTCAGGGTTCATGGGGTCTTGCGCTCGTCTCTACTGATGAAAATCAATCCCGATGGATTGCCGGATGTCAGGGATCTCTCCCTTGAAGAGCTTTGGCGATCGAAAATTCAGGGGGGATCAGTGGATGGGACTTTATTGAAATACATCACCGAGGCGGATCATCCCGATCGCCCAAATCTTCAGCCGAATTGGGGCAGTTATAAGGATGTCGAGAGCAGCTGCAGAAAGCTCAAGATCATAATGAAGGATCTTGGCTTTAATAAATTCGACCGTAATGCCGTGCTTTATTATTTTTTGGACAAGAGCACTGATTGGAAGAACTACAACGTGCCGGGACAACAAATCCTCAGCGAAGACATGCCCTATACCCAGTTACAGCAGTACCGGGCCAAAAACTTTGGCGGATGCTTGGTCTCGGAAGATTATGAGACGATGAAAAAAATGGGATTGTCGGTCAATTCAGAGGAGGATTGGCGAGGGATCTTGCTACAGACTCAAGAGAAAGAAAGCTATTTCTCTGCAATTCGTTCCGTGGAACGCCAACTTATCGCGGCGATGACGAACTCTGATTCAACAGTGGCTGAGCGGCAGTTATTTCCTTTGATATCAACCGACGAGAAAGGGGCGGGCACCGTATTACTGCAAAACCATCTCGCGAATTTCGGTCTCGAACAGACCTTGAATGTTCCCACCATGCCAGGCACTGGGGCTGTAGCAACTGCGGCGCAATTGGCTCAGGTTTTTGCGACACTTCAGATCGACGCCTTGAGTTGCGCGCGACCTGCCTTCGAGCAGGGAAGATCGCTCAAAAATTTGGCCATCATGCTTTTTGCGACAAAAATCGGCAGTCCTTTGGCTAAGGGTGGAGCCCTGGAGTTTGAGTTTGACGGCGGAAAGATCAAACGCATTGCTTTCCAGCATCCCGTCTATCGCGATTATTTACAGAACCTGCGTGATTATCCGGATTTGGGCGGCTGCAGAATCGATGCCGGACTCGTAGAGCGGCTTAACTGAATATCCGTGAAGCCATACAGTTCACACAAGCTAGACGAGTGTATCGACTCTTCGGCGTGTTTCCAGCGGCATAAGAAGGTCGCGTTTCAGCGGGAGCGCGATTAAGGATCTCTGTAAACTGTGCCGCAGTTGGACAGCTATCGGATAGCGGGAACAAAACGCCGTCTCGTGCTCCAAATCGTTGGAACATAGAGACGGCGGGTTTCTAGCCGTCAAACGTGCCGGGCGCGCCGCGGCGGAAAAGACGACTGATTTTCGGAGCGAGGGCGTGCTTCGTTTACCCGGATATTACGCCCTTTGAGATCAGCACCGTCTAGTTGTTTGATAGCCTCTTCAGCGCTAGCCCGATCCGACATTTCTACAAAGCCGAAGCCCTTAGAGCGACCTGTGAGTTTATCCATCACGACATTCGCGCTGGTAACCTCGCCAAAGCGTTCAAACGCTTGACGCAATTCCTCACTGGTGACTTGATAAGACAAATTGCCGACATAGATATTCATCGAAAACACCTGTTCATCACTACGTGCCATTTCCTTACTAAATACATCAGCTGCTCAACGAATGGCACTAAGATCAAGAACTGATGATCGACTCCATCTGTGGAGTCAAATTGCCGGCCTGTATTCTCATCCATATTCGGTGATGGAGAAAGGCAGAAGGTATCCCGATATTCCATAAGCTTCAAAGGGAAGGTATCCGATGTCAATAATTCGGTCATTGTTTCTGAGATTTCAAAAACAGTTCGACCTTTTCTCGATCGGGAATGCCGGGCCGTGCGCCCGCTTGGGTGCAGCATAGGGCACCTGCGGCACTGGCGTAGCGCAAGATGTCTTGCCAACATTGACCCTTCGCAAGGGCGGCAGCAAATGCGCCGTGAAAAGCATCGCCGGCTCCGGTGGTATCCACGGCCTTCACCGGAAAAGCAGGAAGCCTTCCCGACTCAGTGCCTTTTTTCCAGATTAGCCCATGTTCACCCAAGGTAATGACGACGGTGGGCGAGCGTTCGGCCAAGTGATTCAAAGCCCGCTCCGGATCATTATCATCCAGCCATTGCCGCGCGAACTTTTCCGAGCACACCAGGAAGTCCACTGAGAACATTAGCGCGTCGGTTCCTTTATGTAGAGAGCCGGCGTCCAGGACTGTAGGAATGCTTCTAGATCTCGCCCAAGCACACAACGGCTCGGATATGGCTGGTTCGTGTCCATCAAACAGGATAACCTTGGGCGTGACAGCCGAAAAATCAATGCTCTTCGCCGGCAGGGGTTCCGTGCCGCTCTTGTAGTTGACCAGCACCCGCTTGCCGTCCGGTTTTATCAGGATTGCCGACAATGGCGTGGGCGAAAGGCCGCGCACGATCAAATCCGTGGACACCTTCTCCTGCTGCAATTCCTCGTGATGTATTTGCCCGTAGAGATCGTTTCCCAAATAACCGGCAAAAGCCGCTTTGTAACCCAGGCGTGCGACGGTTACGGCCGCGTTTGCGGCGGGACCGCCGCCACAGGAAATCAGGGATTCAGCAAAGATTTTTTCGTCCGCTTCCGGATGGTGAGGTACGGAAAAAATCAGGTCGTAGGATGCGTGGCCCACGCATAACACCTGAATATTGTGGCTTTCGATCATCATAGGGCAGGGCGTGTTCATCCTTGTGAAGCTCATCCTATCCGCCTAAAACAGTGGAAACCTATTTTTCCAAACCGAGGAAATTCCACAAGCGCTCCATGGCAGACGGCTCATAAACCAGATCTCTAGCTTGGCCGGGAACGCCTTTGGCATAGTTGAATGCGTAGACGCGCGCCGTATCGTCGGCCAATTCCTTCATATCCAGCTTGCGGTAAGCTTGCTCCATGATCTGCAAAGCCACGGGCACGGCCGGGGTACGTTGATAGTTGCGAATGATTTCGGCACAGCGCCTGGCCGCCGCAAGATAGGCTCCCCGGCGCATGTAAAAGTCGGCGACGTGAACCTCGTACATGGCTAGATTGTTTCTTAGCGACACCATGCGTTGCTTGGCGTCGTCCACATAGCGGCTATTGGGGAACTTAGTGATCAGTTCATCGAATTCTTTGTAGGCATCCCGAGCTGATCCGGGGTCGCGCTGGGATGAATCCGTCGGCAGAAAACGATCAACAAAGCTTATGCCTCGGTTATAATTCACCAAGCCTCTGAGATAGTAGGCGTAATCGACGTTCGGATGAGTCGGATTGAGCTTGATGAAGCGGTCAGTAGCGGCGAGAGCTGAATCGGGCTCGTCGTTTTTGTAATAAGCGTAGGCGATGTCGAGTTGCGCCTGAGTCGCATATTTGCCGAACGGATAGCGGGCTTCCAGCTTCTCGTATAATTTCACCGCCTTTTCGTAACGTTTTTCCGTCAGCGCTTTTTTCGCCTCGGTGTAAAACTGCTCCGCCGTCCAGTCGGCGTATTCATCCTTTTCTTCGCGATTGGTAGAACAGCCGAATAGCAGTACGGCAAAGGCTAGTAGCCAAAGAATGAAACGCGCAGGCCGAAAAAAAGTGAAAAAAGACGACATGATCGGAACGACAGTCTTAACGTTTGCAGTATACCTTGAATTACCGATCCCATAGAAGTGAATTCCACCCACGTTCTTACCGCTGAAATTCCTCCATCATTGGCCGGTCGTCGCCTCGATCAAGCCTTGAGCGAGCTGTTTCCGGATTTTTCCAGAAGTCGCCTGCAAAGCTGGATCAAAAACGGATCAATCCGGATTGATGGGGCCGTATTGCCTTCGAAGTACCGGATTCTGGGAGGCGAACAAGTGGTCCTGCACGCCGAGGTCGAGGAGACTGCGACCGTCGAGAGTCAAGATATTCCTCTTGCCATCCTTTACGAGGACGAAGCGATCCTGATCATCGACAAGCCCGCGGGTCTGGTCGTACACCCGGCGGCCGGTCATCGCGACGGAACTCTGCAGAATGCTTTGCTGCATCATGCCCCTATGCTGGCCGGAATTCCACGCTGCGGCATCGTTCATCGGCTGGACAAGGACACTAGCGGATTATTGATGACCGCCAAGACCTTGTCCGCGCATAAGTCGCTGGTGGAACAGCTTCAGACTCGGACCGTGCATCGAGAATACCTGGCATTGGTGCAGGGTGTCATGACGGCCGGCGGAACGGTGGACGAGCCGATCGGCCGGCATCGCACCGACCGGAAGCGCTTCGCCGTCCGTGATGAAGGCAAGCTCGCCGTCACCCATTACCGCATCGCCGAGCGCTTTCCTCATCACACCTTGCTCCGGGTAAAGCTCGAAACCGGGCGCACCCACCAAATCCGCGTTCACATGGCTCATATTCATCATCCATTAGTGGGTGATCCCGTGTATGGCGGTCGGCTCAAAATACCGGCTGGGGCGAGCGAAGAGCTGATTAGGGCTATCCGGGAGTTCAAAAGACAGGCTTTGCATGCGGAAAAGCTCGGGATCATTCATCCGGCAACCCGGGAGTACATGGAGTGGCAGTCGCCGCTCCCTGCGGATTTCTCCGGTCTGCTTGCGGCATTGAGAGAACAGGGATGAGCGGATTCTGGATCGAACCCGAGTGGCCCGTGCCGCCTGGTGTCCGGGCGGTGAGCACATTGCGGCGTGGCGGGGTGAGTGTGGGGCCATATCAGAGCCTCAACCTGGGTGCTCACGTCGGGGACGAGCCGAGTCGGGTTGCGGAAAACCGGCGTCGGTTAAGGGATGCTTTGAATCTGCCCGCAGAACCCGTCTGGTTGAATCAAGTGCACGGAAAGCAACTCATTCGGGCCGACGTACCGTCGGATCGAAATGCGGATGCGGCATTCACGTACCAAACCGGCGTCGTTTGTGCGGTCATGACGGCGGATTGCCTTCCCGTTTTGCTGTGTTCGAAGGAAGGTGATCGCGTGGCGACGGTGCACGCCGGGTGGAAAGGGCTTGCGGCGGGCATCATCGAAGCCGCTGTCGAATTGCTGGGGGGCGGTAATTTGCTGGCGTGGCTGGGGCCTGCAATAGGTCCGGATGCCTTCGAGGTGGGCCATGAGGTTCGAGAGACCTTCGTCCGCAAGAGAGCAGCATTCGCTGCCGCATTTCGCGAAACGGAGAACGCAAAATGGCTGGCAGATCTTTACCACCTCGCTCGTATCGCACTGAACGATGCCGGTATTTCAGCAATCTACGGCGGAGGTTTTTGTACCCTCAGCAATGCCGAAGATTTTTTTTCCTACCGTCGCGACCCCGTCACGGGCCGCATGGCCACGTTGATCTGGCGCGAATAATTTGAATAAAACATGACCCTGCTTCTCTGGATTATTATTTTTACGTTGATCGGCGGCGTCTTGAGCGTTCTTGCGGCATCGCTGTTCCTGATGATTCCCGATCATCATCATCCCCGCATACTGCCTCATGGGATCAGTTTCGCGTTGGGCGCATTATTGAGCGTGGCGTTCCTGGATCTTTTACCCCATGCGATCGAAACCGTCGGCGTGGAGCGGTCGGACACTGTCTTCGCTGCCGTTCTGCTGGGGATCCTGGCGCTGTTTTTGTTGGAAAAACTGCTGCTTTGGCGGCATTGCCATGCCGGTGACTGCGAGACGCATACGGACGACCACTTTCACCAGCCGGCCGGCACGCTCATCGTGCTGGGCGACGGTATCCACAACTTTGTGGATGGCGTGCTGATCGCCGCGGCTTTTCTCACCGATGTGCATTTAGGAGTAGTTACCAGCTTGGCGGTGTTCGCCCATGAAATTCCGCAGGAAGTGGGCGATTTTGCGATCCTCCTGAAAAGTGGCTACAGCCGCGCCAAAGCCTTGCTTTACAATCTTTTGTCTAGCTTGGCGACTCTGCTGGGCGGTGTTTTGGCGTATTACAGCTTGGAAAATCTCAGTGAGGCCTTGCCTTATTTCCTTGCCTTGGCGGCGTCGAGTTTCGTCTACGTGGCGGTTGCGGACCTGATTCCCAGTCTGCACCAGCGCACTAACGCCAGCGCCGCGTTTCAACAAATCGCCATGATCAGTGCCGGCGTGCTGCTGATCTTTTCAGCGCATGCCTATACCGAAGAATTCCATAAAGATCGCTCGCATCCGGCCATTTCGTCGGATCGTCCCGCCATCGTTCCATAGAGGAACGGGGGTGGCGACGGCTTTATTTGTTCTGGCCGCGCAGTTGCGTTATGAGTTCCTTCAGGGCTTTGCCGCGGTGACTTAGGCGGTTTTTTTCGTCCGGAGGCAACTCGGCCGAGGCGCAGCCCTTTTCCGGGACAAAAAACAGAGGATCGTAACCGAAACCCTGCTCGCCGCGCAGTTCGCGCAGGATCATGCCTTCCCACGCGCCTTGCCCGATCAATGGGCTCGGGTCCTGCGCGTGGCGCAGAAAAACCATAATGCAGCGAAACCGGGCCGTCCGTTCAGCATCCGGAATATCCCTTAGCTCCCGGAGCAGCTTGGCATTATTCGCGACGTCGTTAGCGTCGGGGCCTGCGTAGCGGGCCGAGAAGACGCCGGGTGCGCCGCCCAAGGCATCGACTTCCAGTCCCGAATCGTCGGCAATCGCCGGCAAGCCTGAAAGCTTGCTGGCGTGCCGGGCTTTCAGTATGGCATTCTCAACGAAGGTCAGCCCGACTTCCTCGACATCTGGGATTTCGAAAGCGGATTGAGGTACGATTTCGATGCCATCGTTTGCTAACATGGCTTGGATTTCGCGGATCTTTCCGGGGTTATTGCTGGCGAGCAGGATTTTTTTCATCGTCGGCATGTCTCAGGATGGCGGGCCGAAGCGCTTTCCTGGAGAGGAGCGTTTCAGCCGGTGTGCCGGCTGCTTTTTGAGCAGGCGGCATCATAAACAATAATAATCTCAGAGGAGAAAAACACATGAGCCAAATCTTGAATGAAGTCCTCAGCGCCAATCAAGCGTATGCCGGGAGTTTCAATAAAGGCCATCTGCCTTTGCCGCCGGGGCGCCATTTCGCGATCCTGACCTGTATGGACGCCCGCTTGGATCCTGCCAAGTACGCCGGTCTTTCCGAAGGCGATGCGCACGTGATCCGCAACGCCGGCGGGCGCGCCAGCGACGACGCGATCCGCTCGCTGGTGATCTCGTACAAGCTGCTCGGCACCCGCGAGTGGTTCGTGATTCACCACACCGATTGCGGCATGGAGCTGTTCACCAACGAGATCATGGGCGACCTGCTGAGCAATAGCCTCGAAACCGCGACCATCGACGCCAGCGGTTGGCACGACGTGGGCAAAGGGCCAGGTTCGACGGACGGCAAATACATCAATTGGCTGACTATCAAGAACCAGGAAGAGAGCGTCGCCGAGGACGTGAAACGCATCCGTAATCACGTCCTGGTGCCGAAGAACATTCCGATCTACGGGTTCATCTACGACGTAAGATCGGGCAAGTTGGTGGAAGTGCCGGAGGCCATGGCTGCCGGGCGTCCGCTTTAGGGTATTTCCAGATAATACCTATTGGCGTTGCAGAGCCGGTTTCAGCCGGCTTTGCAGTTTTCAAGGGCGACCTGCTGGTGAGCCATTAAGTCATTGATTCCTTTGCCGGCCAAATCGAGCATGGTGTCGAGTTCCTCGCGTCGAAAGGCATGGCCTTCCGCCGTGCCTTGAACCTCCACATAAGCGCCAGCCTCGTTCATGACCACGTTCATGTCGGTTTCCGCTTCGCAGTCCTCGCGGTAATCCAAATCCAGCACCGGTACGCCTTTGTAGATACCGACCGATACCGAGGCGATTTGGCCATGGATGGGATTGATTCGGAGCTTTCTTTGCTTCATCAGGTTGCGTATGGCCAGAGACAAGGCAACATAGCCGCCGGTAATCGAGGCCGTCCGCGTGCCGCCGTCGGCTTGGATCACGTCACAGTCGATGGTGATAGTCCGCTCGCCCAGAGCTTCCAGGTTCAGCGCCGCCCGCAGAGAGCGCCCGATGAGCCGTTGGATTTCCATGGTGCGGCCGCCCTGTTTGCCCCTGGCTGCTTCCCGTCCCATCCGCTCATGTGTGGAGCGCGGTAGCATGCCGTATTCCGCCGTAATCCAGCCGCTGCCTTTGCCTTTGAGGAAAGGCGGCACCTTTTCCTCGATGCTGGCCGTGCAGATCACGCGTGTATCGCCGAATTCGACGAGCACCGAGCCTTCCGCGTGTTTCGTGTAGTTGCAGGTCAATGCGATCTTTCGCAGTTCATCCGGCTGGCGTCCGCTCGGTCTCATGATATTGCTCACTCTTCGAAAATCGGGGCAGTATACCCGAATTCAAATACCCTCGCTTTTCACCGGCGATCCAGGACAAAGACAATCATTCATGAACGCTAAACGGTTTTTATACTTGGTCGGGTTCGTACTGCTGTTCGCAATTGCGCCCACGGCTTATCAGATTGACAGGATCGCCCAATCGTTGCCGGTCATGGACGGTGAGGCGAAGCTGCCCGGACTCTCCGTGAAGACCGAAGTCGAAGCGGATAATCTCGGAATTCCGTCGGTGCGGGCCGGAACACGGGAGGATGCGTTCCGCGTGCTGGGCTATCTTCATGCGCGCGACCGGCTTTTCCAGATGGATCTAATGCGGCGCAAGACCACCGGGCGGTTGGCGGAGATCTTTGGAGACAAGGCTTTGTCCCTGGACAAGCGCCAGCGAACGTATCAATTTCGGCGTGCAGCCGAGGATGCCGTAAACCAGATGCCCGCGGATCAACGCAATGTATTGCAAGCCTATACGGAAGGCGTGAATGCGTTCATTGCTCGGGCCAAGGCCTTACCGTTCGAGTTCCGCGTTCTGGCATATCGTCCCGATCCCTGGCGGCCGGAGGACAGCCTATTGGTCGCGTTGGGCATGTTTCAAACTCTGAACGGGTATGACAAGGATGAGCGGACTCTCACGCTGATGGAGCGTTTTCTTCCAGCCGAGGTGACAGCTTTTCTGACTCCTGATACCGACTCTTACGCAACCGTGCTCTTGGGTGGCGAAGATTCGCGCCGGCCGGCGAGGGAGGTTCCGGTGAAATCGATCGCGAATTTGATTGAGGAGGCCGGAGACCAGAAGTTTGGCAGTGCTATCGAGCCGGAAGCGCCGAGTATCGGTTCCAACAACTGGGCGGTGGGTGGAGTGAAAACCAAGGACGGGCGTGCCATCGTAGCCAACGATATGCATTTGGGGCTGGCAGTGCCGAATATCTGGTACCGCGCTCGATTGCTTTACGGGGATGTGGATTTGTCCGGCGTCACCCTGCCGGGAGTGCCGCTGGTTGTAGTCGGCAGCAATCACCATGTAGCTTGGGGATTCACCAATGTAGACGCGGATTTGCTGGACCTGGTGCGGATTGAGCTCGATCCCGACGATCCCGGTCAGTACCGGACGCCCGAAGGCTGGCGGCAGTTCGAAACGCGAACCGAGACCATCGCCGTAAAGGACGGCAGGGCCGAGACTATCGAGCTGAAGAGCACGATCTGGGGGCCGGTCTCGCCGGACCCACTGCTCGAACAGCCCGTGGCGGTCCGCTGGATTGCGCTGGATCCGAGAGCCGTGAATCTGGGATTGCTCGGGATGGATCGGGCTAAAACCCTGAATGAGGCGATGTCTGTCGTGAACCGCGCGGGTGCACCGCCTCAGAACGTGGTTCTGGCAGACGAGGCGGGACACATTGCCTGGACTTACATGGGCCTTTTCCCGAAACGGGTGGGCTTCGACGGCAGCGTCAGCGTCTCCTGGGCGGACGGCAGCGCCCGCTGGGATGGATTTATTCCGCCCGACGAACTGCCGCGGGTTATCAATCCCACTCAAGGGTTTCTGGCGACCGCCAACAACCGTACCTTGGGTAAAGCCTATCCCTATGTGATCGGCCACAATTTTTCTTACAGTTATCGGGCCTACCGCATTGCCGAGAAGCTTAAAGGGATGAGCCAGATATCGGAACAGGATATGCTGGCGTTACAGCTCGATACGGTCAGCGAGTTTTACGAGTTTTATCGTGGTCTGGCATTGTCCGTACTGAACGAAGAGACGCAAGATCCAGTCTTGGCCGATGCCAAGCGTTCGATCGAACGCTGGAACGGCCGGCTCGATGCCGAGAGTGTCGGTATCTCGCTGCTGATCGAATGGCGGAAGAATCTCGCAAAAGCCATGTTTGCTCCTCTGGTGAGCCGTTGCGCGGCGGCCGATCCGAGTTTTGCCTATGCTTGGCGCGAGCAGGAAACGCCGCTTCGCACGCTACTGACGGAGCGAACTCCGGAAACTCTGCCGAATCGGCAATATGCCGATTGGCGCGGTTTCTTGATCGAGACGCTCCGCCGCAGTGCCGATGAGGTCAAGCAGCGGAACGGTGTCGACCGATTGGAGAATCTTGCCTGGGGTAAGATCAACCGGGTCCATTTGAGCCATCCTTTTAGCCAAGCATTCGCACTCGCCGGTTGGATTCTGGATATGCCCGAAGAGCCCGCAAGTGGCTGCAGTAGCTTCTGTGTACGAGTGTTGTTCGATGGCCACGGCGCCAGCGAGCGCATGGCGGTGTCGCCAGATCATCCGGAGGACGGTATTCTCCATATGCCGGGCGGCCAATCGGGGCATCCGTTTTCGCTGCATTACCGCGATCAGCAGGAAGCCTGGCTCAAAGGTGTCGCGCTGCCTTTCCTGCCGGGTGCGGCCAAACATCATTTGACACTGATTCCCGAATAATACGGCCTGCGAATTGCCAGGGGAGAGCGTTATGAGCGACGAATACCTCGAAATAGCGATCCATTTGGGGAGCGCGTGGACGGCCGGCAGCCTCATCGGGCTCGAGCGCACGTTTCGCGGTCGCCCGGCCGGGTTTCGCACGCATGCGCTTGTTTGTCTGGCGTCAGCGCTCCTGATGTTGCTGACCGGCTATCAGGGGCTGTGGTTAAAGGGGATTCCGCTGGATACGATTCGGACCGATCCAACGCGCATGGCCCAGGGTATCATGACGGGCATCGGTTTTTTGGGCGCCGGGGTGATCTTTAAGGAGAAACTGACCATCCGCGGCCTGACTACGGCGGCATCCATCTGGATGACCGCCGCCCTCGGCATCCTTTACGGCATTGGCTTTTACTTTCCGGCAATTCTTGTAACCGGTGCGGTCGTGGGCACTCTTGCTCTCTTCCGATTGATCGAGTACTGGATACCGACCCAGCAATACGCTCAACTGAGGCTGCGGTATTCTAGGGACTCGGCGCTCGACGAATCTTCGGTCCGTGCTTTGATTGCCCAGCACAAGGCGCGCATCGCCAACATGAGCTACCGTCTTACCGAGAGCGGCAAGGCCTTCGAGTACCGCATGGTGATCCGCACTTACGATCAAATGCACTTTAGCCGGCTTGCCGATAGGCTCCGGCAAGAATCCGATCTTCTGGAGTTCAGCATTTCGCCGGTGGGGGATTAATGCGTTTTCATCTGCCGAGTGTTTTTCGATACGGTATAGCAGTGCACGGATTGAGTGTTCGTACCGTAGACAGCTTTCTCGGTTAAAAATGCAGGAATAAGCGGCAGATCATCTTGGGCTATTGAGCAGATGACGACGCCCCTACGCGGGGCGTCGTTCTGGTTTGGTTTAATCCCGAATCGGCGCAACCCAATCGGCAAGCGGTATGGGTTGCGCTCGAAAATGGATCACACGGAAGCTCATTCCTGCGCCACGATTCCCAAATTTTCGCCGACCCAATGGCTTCTGATTTGATGTTTGTACATCAAACGATAAAGCGTCATGCGGGATACCGCCAATTGTCGTGCCGCGCGAGAAATATTGTTGTCCGTGGCCTGCAGCGTAAGCTGAATGATTTCCTTTTCGGTCTGATCTTTGGCTTCCTCCAAGGTCATCGGATGATCGATTGCATTGGCGAAGCTGGGATGACAGTCGTTCAAGCCGAGGTCGGCCGAGCTGATTGAAGTACTTTCACACATGACCTTGGCCCTCTTAATCCGGCTGATCAGTTCGCGAATATTGCCGGGCCAGTCGTAGTAACGCATCGCTCTTAAAGCCTCCGGTTCAAACGCTTGAACGGGGTGGTCGTCGCCATTGGCGAACAAACGAAGATAATGCTTGGCGAGGAGCTCGATATCATCCCGGCGCTCCCGGAGTGGTGGAACGTTGATCGTCAAAGTCTTGAGTTGGCGATAAAGATCGTCCCGGAAGTTGCCATCCGTTACCGCCTGTTCCAAGTTGGTTTGAGCGGCAACAATGATCCGGACGTCAATCGGCATTTCCGAGGTGCCGTTAGCGGACCGAATGGTCCCTTCCCGGATAAAATTCAGCAGCTCGGACTGTAGCCCATCGGTCAGATTGCCGACTTCGTCCAAGAACAGCGTGCCTCCGGCCGCGGCTTCCAGGCGGCCCTTGCCTGGGACGTGGGTTCGGTTATGCGGATCTTTCGCATAACCGAACAGCTCTGAGTAAATGACGTCTGGCGGCAATCCGTCGCAACCCACCTTGACAAAGGGGTTGTCGCATCGAGTGGAGGCTCGATGTATGGCGAGCGCTGCCGATTCTTTTCCGGCACCGCTTTCGCCGACGATCAATACGGGAGCATCGACGGCGGCGACTTTCTTGATGGTTCGGAACAGCTTGAGGCTTGCAGGGCTGCATCCGATCAACTCATCGCGAGTTCTATGGGCCGAAGAGGAGGCGGTGCGTTCCAGCATATCGGCCATGCCCAAGGCATGGCCAAGAGTCAATTGCAATCGTCCGGTATCCAGGGGCAGCGTATGATAATCGTAAAAGTGGCGGGAAATCAGCTCGCATACGTCCGCTCTGTCCAAGACTTCAGGGGCCAGCAAGCCGATCCATTCCATAGAGCGGCGTGCGGTGAAAAGATCCTTGATCGAGGATAAGTCGGTTTCCAGGGGCAAAGCGAAGAAAACCATTCCAACTTTGAGTTGGTGGTGATCGATGAGGTTCGTGGCTTCGTTCAGATCGCCGGTGGAAAAGACAGTCCAGTCCAGAGACCGCAGGGCATCGAACGATTCGTTCCGAGCGGCCGAGAAATTGAAGCACAGTACCTTGCGCATATCCATATGTCGTCCTTCCTGGTTCACGAGTTTTGGAACTGCCGAGGAGTTTGGATTCTCAGAATTGATAGATCGGCCCCCCGTTAACCGGTATGTCAAAGGGTTCCGGTGATTACGATGGCGTCAGGGGCGATCGATGCCGCGGCATGAAGACCATCGGTCGGTATCATATAATCTCAGGCTCCATGGACCGGCGCAAGAATTTAACGACAAATCGCCCTATTCTCGATGGCGAGAATAGGGCGAGCGGGCGGCACCTCCCTGCGCCGCCCCCGGGGAGTAAGAGGCTTAGGCCGCTTTGCGGAAGACTATCGCGCCGTTCTCCACGTCCGCGCTGACCGCATCGCCGGGAGCGATCTTGCCGGCCAGGATATCTTGCGCCAAGGGGTTCTCGATCTGGTGCTGAATGGCACGCTTCAGCGGCCGTGCACCGTAGACCGGATCGAATCCGGCCTCTCCGAGTTTGTCCAGGGCGGCTTCGCTGACGGCGAGCGTCACGTTGCGGTCGGCCAGGCGTTTTTGCAAGTAGCCGATCTGAATTCGGCTGATGGCGCGGATCTGCTCTCTGACCAGCGGATGGAAGACTACGACCTCATCGATACGGTTGATGAATTCCGGTCTGAAGTAGTGGGTAACCACCTCCATGACCGCAGCCTTCATGCGCTGATAATTCTCCTCGCCGGCCAGTTCCTGGATACGATCGGAACCCAGGTTCGAGGTCATCACGATGACGGTGTTGCGGAAGTCCACGGTGCGGCCGTGACCGTCGGTGAGCCGCCCGTCATCGAGCACCTGCAGCAGGATGTTGAACACTTCGGGATGAGCCTTTTCCACTTCGTCCAGCAGGATCACCGAGTAAGGCCGGCGGCGCACCGCCTCGGTCAGGTAACCGCCCTCCTCGTAACCGACATAACCGGGCGGGGCTCCGATCAGGCGGGCCACCGAGTGCTTCTCCATGAATTCCGACATGTCGATCCGCACCATGGCTTCCTCGGTGTCGAACAGAAACTCGGCCAAGGCTTTGCACAGCTCGGTTTTACCCACACCGGTCGGGCCTAGAAACAGGAAGGAGCCGTTGGGGCGACGCGGGTCGGCGAGACCGGCACGGGAACGGCGGATGGCGTCTGATACCGCTTTGATGGCCTCCTGTTGCCCTACGACCCGCTGGGCCAAATTTTCCTCCATGTGGAGCAGCTTTTCCCGTTCGCCTTCGAGCATCTTCGCCACGGGAATGCCGGTCCACTTGGAGACCACTTCGGCGATTTCCTCGTCGGTGACCTTGTTGCGCAGCAGCTTGGTTTCCTGCATTTCAGCTTGGGTTGCCAGGTCGAGCTCTCTCTGTAATTTCGGGATCTCGCCGTACTGCAGTTCCGACATGCGCGTCAAATCGCCTGCGCGCCGCGCAGCCTCCAAATCGAGGCGCGCACGTTCCAACTGCTCCTTGATGGTGGTAGTGCCTTGCAACGCAGCCTTTTCCGCCTTCCATACCTCTTCCAGCTCGGCGTATTCTCTCTCCAGCTCGGCGATATGGTCTTCCAAGGCGTCCAGGCGACGGCGTGACGCTTCGTCCGTTTCTTTCTTCAAAGCCTCGCGTTCGATCTTGAGCTGGATCAGGCGACGGTCGAGCCGATCCATTTCTTCCGGTTTGGAATCGATTTCCATACGGATGCGGCTGGCAGCCTCGTCTACCAGGTCGATCGCCTTGTCGGGCAGATTACGGTCGGTGATATAGCGGTGCGACAGGGTGGCTGCGGCCACAATCGCGGGGTCGGTGATGGTGACGCCGTGGTGCACTTCATACTTTTCCTTGAGCCCGCGCAGGATGGCGATGGTGTCCTCGACGCCGGGCTCATCCACCAGGACTTTCTGGAACCGCCGTTCCAAGGCCGCGTCCTTTTCGATGTACTGACGGTATTCGTCGAGCGTCGTGGCGCCGATGCAATGCAGTTCGCCGCGGGCCAAGGCGGGCTTCAGCATGTTGCCGGCATCGATCGCGCCTTCTGCCCGGCCCGCACCGACCAACGTGTGCAGCTCGTCGATGAAGAGGATGATCCTGCCTTCCTGCTTTGCGATATCGTTCAGAAGCGCCTTCATCCGCTCCTCGAATTCGCCGCGGAATTTGGTGCCGGCGATCAGGGCCGCCATATCCAAGGCCAGCAGGCGCTTGCCTTTGACGCCCTCCGGCACTTCACCGTTGACGATGCGCTGTGCCAGACCTTCGACGATGGCAGTTTTCCCGACGCCGGGATCGCCGATTAAAACAGGATTGTTCTTGGTGCGCCGCTGCAGAACTTGGATGGTGCGGCGGATTTCATCGTCACGTCCGATCACCGGATCGAGCTTGCCCTGTTCGGCGCGCTCGGTCAGGTCGATCGTGAATTTCTGGAGCGCCTGACGTTGCTCTTCTACGTTGGCATCGTCCGCCTTCTGGCCGCCTCGGATTTGTTCGATCGCTCGCTCCAGTTTGCTTCGATCCAGCCCTGCTTTCCGAAGCAAATCGCTAAGCTGGCCGCGGTCTTCGATGGCCGCCAGTACGAAAATCTCGCTAGTGATGAACGTGTCGCCGCGCTTCTGGGCCAGCTTGTCGGTCAGGTTCAATAGCCGACCCAGTTCGTTCGAGATCTGCACGTCGCCCCCGATGCCCTCCACGCGGGGCATGCGATTGAGCGCTTCTTCCAGAGACGCACGGAGCTGATTGACGTTAACGCCGCATTGCGAAAGCAGGGGCCGCACGGTGCCGCCTTCCTGATCGAGCAGCGCCGCCATGACGTGAATCGGCTCGATGAACTGATGGTCGTGCCCTAAAGCCAGGCTTTGGGCTTCGGCCAGAGCCGCCTGGAATTTACTGGTGAGTTTGTCCATTCGCATTGGGGAAATGCCTTTAGTTGCTTGATTGAGATGACTCAATAAATTGGGGTGCCGCGTTCGGTTTTCAAGCGAAACCGCCGTCTATGCAGTTGCCTATTCCGAATGGTTGATCGGAAGGCAATGAAGCTTCACGCTCAAGGCCTGCTTTTGACGCGTGTCGGCGCTTTGTAATACGATCGTTGTCCATTTACATTTTTGCACGGAACTAAGATGCAGGAAGCAACGCCCTTCGCGGCAATCAAACGCCTTACGCTTCCAGAGTTCGAAGCTCTCTCCGAGTGATTGCCCAATGATGTCTGCTCTCGCCTCTAATGGAAAAAGAAGCGCCATGATAGAGACGACACCCTTAAACGAGAAAAACGTTCCGGAGTTCGGTGCGGACTTCCTTACGGGGCTTCTAACTACGTCGATTTACGGCTTCGGAATTTCTCTCCTGCTCGGATTCGGTACCCATAAGATTTTTTTGTACTTGAGCGCCGCAGCCGTCATGAGCCTGGTGTTGTTGTCCCGCGGCGGCTTCCGAATCGATCGGTCGACAGCCGTTTTGCTGGCTCTCGTTGCTCTACTGGCCGCTCAAACTTATCTTGTGGCATCCGACGCCCGAGTCGGCTTTCGCTTTTTGGAGCGTCTGTTATGGCCGGTGGCGGCGGTTGTCGGTGTAGTGATGCTGCCCGAGCGTTTCGGCAGCCGCTGGCAGTTGACTCATAAGTCGATGCTGGCTGTGTTGGCTGTCGTCTACGTTATCGCCCAGTGGATGGGTGTTGCGATATATCCCGATAAGTTCGGCCTTTTCTCCAATCCCCATTTCTTGGCACTTTACTGCGTGCTCACGCTGCCGATCCTGTTCCATTTTTCGGTTGTGACGAGCGGAGAGCTGAGATGGCTGTTCGTCTTGACGTCGCTTGCCGATGCGCTGTTGTTGCTGAAGACCCAGTCCAGGCCGGGCTTCCTGGCGTTACTGGTCGGTTCGCTAGCGGTCGTTCCGTTTTTGGCGGTTCGGTACCGGTGGATGACCGTCTCGGCAGTCGTGATTATTCCCGGTTTGTTGTATGTGTCGGGAGTTTACGGGTTCGACGCCAGGATGGACGACCTCTTCGGTAACCTGCTCAAAGAGGAGCGGGTGGCCATTTGGACGGAGACCGCTGAAATGCAGTCGGCGAGCTCGGCTCTCGAATGGATTTTCGGACACGGATTCGGGCGGTTCTACCGGGATTATCAGGCGTATTCGAGCTTTCACGCTATGATCGATTTTTCCTTTCCGCATAATTTTCTACTGGAACTGCTGTACGGCCATGGTGTGATCGGACTCGTCCTGGTCGTTGCGGCTTACGCGTTGTTTTTCGGGAAGCTCTGGGGCTATACCGCGACTGTCGATCATGACGCTCGCAGGCAGATAGGCCTTCTGTTAATCGCCGTGACGATGATCCATCTGGTGCATGCCTTCCTCACGCTGCCTTTTTTCTCCCGATCGACGCTCTATCCGTTGAGCTTGATTTTGGGTGCGGGTTTTCGCTTTTTTAAAGGCGCTCATGGATAAGCCCGATTTTCCGCCGGTCGGCGTGATAATTCCCAATTTCAACGGGGCGCATTTATTGCGCCGCAATCTGCCGTTCGTGCTAAGGGCCGCCGCCGCATATCCCGGCGCCTGCTCAATCATCGTGGTGGACGACGGTTCCAGGGATGGAAGTGCCGAGATGCTTCAAACCGAGTTTCCTTCGGTTCGCCTTGTTGTCCATGAAACCAATCGCGGCTTCGCCGAAGCGATCCACTCGGGAGTGGATGCCGCCGAAGCGGAGTTCCTGATCTTTCTGAATTCCGATGTGCGTCCGCAAGAGGATTTCATGGTGCCATTGATCCAGCATCTAGAACGGGCCGACATCTTCTCCGTATCGCCCCTGGTTATGGACGAGGACGGGCGGGTGAGCCCGGTGTCGTGGCGGTGTTTCCGGATAAAACGGGGTCGGCTTAGATCGGTGCGTTGGCGCTTCGACGACTTGAAGTCCGAAGTGCCGACGGAAAGCGTATTCGCCTCCGGCGGCTCCGTTGCCCTGCGAAAATCGATGTTTGTGGCGCTGGGCGGCTATTCGCCGCTTTACAAGCCTTTTTATTCCGAAGACTTCGACCTGGGTTTGCGCGCCTGGAAACGCGGTTGGCGAACGCTCTTGGAGCCCGCCAGCCGGGTGGTGCATGAAAGGAAAGGGTCGATTTCGGAAAACGTCGCTGCCGACCGGGTCAGGAAAACGCGGGTGCGCAATCGATTTCTGCTCGAATGGACTCATCTGTCGGGCAAGGACTTGATGCTCTATCTCGTGCCAGGCTACCTATTTCAGTTCATCGGACGCTTGCTGCGATTCGACCGGGTATATGTCGAAGGTTTTTTTGCCGCGCTGCGCCGCCTTCCGGAAGCACGTCGGGTACGCGCCGAGATCCGGAAGCATCAGGTCTTGGACTTTTGGCGGATCATCGACTCGGTCGAGCAAAGTTTCAAACCGAAGATTTGATTGTGATGAATGCGTTCATAACATTACGGAGACCCCATGGTTACGGACAGCCCGACTTTCACTGTCTTTATTCCCACCTATAACCGCGCCGGGTTGCTGCCGAGGGCTTTGTCCAGCATCGAAGCCCAAACCTATCGGGACTTCGAAGTCGTCATCGTCGATGACGGGTCGATCGATGATACCGCCGCCGTCGTGGCCCATTGGAAAGCGGGCGTCGAATTTCCCGTCACTTATGTGAAGCAGAGCAATCAGGGCAAGCACGCCGCTCACAACAAAGGGGTCGAATTGGCCAAGGGCCGGCTTTTTTTCAATCTCGACTCGGATGACCGTCTCTTGCCGGATACATTGGAGCGTATCCGGCGTCATTGGGAAGCCATCCCCGAGAAAGATCGCGAACGTTTCGCCGGCGTCGAAGGTTTGGTCGAAAGCATGGACGGGAAGCGGTCGCTGAGCGTTCCCTATCCCCATAATCCGCTGGATGCAGGCTTTCTGGACGTGCGCTATCGATTGGGGATAGGCGGCGACAAAAAGCACGCAATTCGAACGGAGATTGCGCGTCGGTTTCCGTACCCGGTCTTTGCAGGCGAAAGGCATATTCGGCCTTCGCTGACCTGGAAACGGATTTCCCACGACTATGTCTTTCGCTGTGTCAACGAACCTTTTCAGCAGGTAGAGTACCTAGCCGACGGTCTGTCTTCCGACCGTTTTCGTCTGCGTATGCGGAACCCGCGCGGATTCCAGCTTTACTATCTGGAGGACGTAACCCAACACCGGTCATCGCTCAGCCGCCGCCAATTGCGGCGCAGCATGATCGATTTCATCCGTTTCTCGTTACATGCCGGAGCCGGCTTTCGAGAGCAAGGCCGGCTGACGCGCTATGATCCTTTATGGCTGGGTCTAGTGCCGGCTGGATGCGGCCGCTGGCTGGTGGACCAGTATCGGCTGCGCGTCAAGAAGGGATACAAGCGGAATCGAAAGGAAACGCGCAACTGATGCAGGGCGCTCTCATACTCTCATAGCCACTCGGCGCGTTTCAGGCGTCTATACAGCCAAATGCAACCGATCAAGGTTCCCGCCAAAGCGGCGGGGTAGCCGAATCGCAAATCGAGCTCCGGCATGAATCTGAAATTCATGCCATACATACTAAAGACCATGGTCGGCAACGCCAAAATGGCGCCCCAGCCGGCCAAACGCTTGACGACTTCGTTCTGCCGGACCGTAATTAGCGCCAGGTTTACCTGCATGGCGTCGGACAAGGTTTCGCGCATAGTGTCAGTGGCGCGGATGATGCGGTGCACATGGTCCAGCACGTCGCGAAAATAAACGCGCAGATCCTTGGATACGATTTCGGGATGAAGTCGCATCAGCGCATTGCAGATGTCCAGCAAGGGCACTGCGGCGTTGCGGAGCCGCAGAAGACCGCGTTTAAGATCGTACAGGCGCTCCATCGCATCGCGATGCAAGCGGCTTTCAAAGATGTCCTCTTCCAGCTCTTCGAGAAGCAACTGGTAGTGCTCGACCACCGGCATGAAGTTGTCGACTATAAGGTCGAGGAGCGCATAAAGCGGAAATCCGGAGCCTCTGGCCAGGAGTTGCGGCATGCTCTCGCAACGGGCGCGGGCACGGCCGTAGCCTAGCGATGATTGGTGACGGATCGATATCAGAAACTGTTTGCCGACGAACAGATGCGTTTCGCCGAAGTGAACTTCACCTTCCCGGAGCTCTACGGTATACAGGACCAGGAACAACGATCCCCTGTACTCTTCCACTTTCGGCCGCTGATGCGCGGAGCGAGCATCTTCCACCGCGAGTTCGTGCAAGCCGAACTCCTCTTGGATTTGCAGTAACTCGTTCGGATCGGGTTCGGCCAAGCCAACCCATACGAAGGTATCGGGTTCTGCAAGCAGTTCGCTGATGTTTTCGACACTGACATCACCGATTCGCTGGCCTTCGCGATAGGCGGCGCATCTGATATACACGATTAATCCTTATTCAGTCCCCTATGGGAAATTGATCATGGTTTTTGTACGTATTAGTTACTTATAATACGAGCTGTTGAATGGGTTTCCCCTTGAGGCTTTTGATGGTCGATGCACAACGCTTGGTGGGTGCCACGCGAACAGGCGGTATCCTCCGCGGCGCTTCTTTTGCGGCCGTACTTGCTTTGGGGGTCGCGTTTTATTTTACCCCGCTGAAAGGCTGGCTGGCTCAGGGATTGATACTTAAAGCCGAGTTGGCGAATTACGGTCTGGTGGCCCCCCTGGTCTTTACCACAGCGGGCGCGGCTCTTACGGCGATCGGAGCGCCTCGCCTGATTTTGTGTTCCCTTGGCGGATTGGCGTTCGGCTTTGCTTGGGGGCTGGTGTGGAGCCAATTGGCGACCGTATTGGGCTCCTACGCAACGCTGCTGCTGATCCGCCGATTCGGCATAGGTTTTGGACTGAAGAAGGTTCGGCAGTTCGAGCGATTGGCGCGGCAGATCGAGCAAAACGGCGTATTGGCTGTCGTGCTGATTCGACAGCTTCCTTTAAATGGCTTTTACAATAATGTGCTTTTGGGAATGACGGATGTCGGTCATCTGGATTTCCTCGTGGGAAGCTTCATCGGGTTCTTACCTATGGGGATAACCGCCTGTCTGATCGGCGCCGGGTTGCTCCAGACCGATCTTGCCAAGGCCACTGAATATATCGCGTTGGCATTGGCATCGTCGGTGATTCTCGGCTATTTGCTGAAACGGCTCCACAGTTTTTTGTCGGGCAAAGGTTCTGAGTTACCTCTTGTGGCCGATAAGGATTCATGATCGGCTGTGCGGAATGCTTCGCCCGATGGCTGCATGCCGCTTGGTCTAGGGACTTTATAAAAATACGAACTGTTTAATCGGCGTCCTTAGATTTCGTGACGACTCCTCAAGTTTGTCTTTTCATTCCCAGCTTTGGCGATGGCGGCGTTGGGCGTACCTTTGTTCACCTGGCCAATGGTTTTTCCGCCCACAACGTGCGTACGGCATTGATCGTCAATCAAGCCGATAACGTCTTCGCCGACCGGCTGAATCCCGCAGTCGAGCGGGTAGTCCTTCACGGCCAGAGCGATCTGTCCCTTGAGAGAGAACTGCTTGAGTACCTGCGGATCAATAGGCCGGCCGTTGTCATGACCGGTCAAGGGCGGGACGATCGAATCGCGCTCAAGGTCAAGAAAAAAGTGCGGGATTCCGGAATACGATTTTTCCTGCGTGTCGGCACCTCGCTGGGCGCCCGAACCGAACTCAAGCATCGGTTTTGGTGGTCGCGGTGGCTGTTCCGGCGCAGGCAGCAATGCCTGTTTTCGCAAAGCGACGGCATTATCGCCAATTCTCGCGATGCGGCGACCGATTTGTCGGCTTTCCTGGACATTCCCCTCGAACGCATCAGCGTGCTCCCGAATCCCACTGTGGCACCCGATCTCCTGAACTTGGTCCATCGGCCGGTAGCTCATCCCTGGCTGAAGCCAGGCAGTCCGCCAGTCGTCATGGGCGCGGGGCGGTTGGGGCGCGCCAAGGATTTCCCCACTTTGCTGAAAGCCTTCGCCCGGCTGCGTCGGGATCGGGTTTGCCGGTTGATGATCCTGGGGCAGGGCCGGCAAGCGGAAAAACTGAAGAGCTTGGCGGCCGAACTCGACATTCAGGACGATTTCGATCTGCCGGGCTTCGTGGATAATCCTTACGCTTTTCTCGCCAAGGCGTCGCTGTTCGCTCTGTCGTCGCTGTGGGAAGGTTGTCCGAATGTACTCATCGAGGCGCTGGCGGTCGGCACACCGGCGGTGGCCACGGATTGTCCGAGCGGGCCGAAGGAAATTTTGGCGGAAGGCCATTACGGCCGGATCGTTCCGCCGGGCGATGCGGAAGCCCTCGCCGAGGCCATGGCCGCAACCCTGGACAACCCGCCGCCCTCCGAATTCTTGCGTGAGGCGGTTCGGCCGTACACTCTGGAAAACAGTAGTCGAGCCTACTTGGAGTCTTTCGGGTTGAGCCGCGCATGAGTTCGAGCCGCACCGATCTGGCTTTGTTTCTGGCGACTTCCGGTCATAGCGGGGTCGACCGGATCATGCGCAATCTGGTTCCGGAGTTTGCGAGGCACGGTCTGCGGATCGATCTGCTCAGGGTAAAAGGCCACGGCCCTTATTGGGACGAGCTGCCAAATAATGTTCGGACGGTCGACTTGGGCGTTTCCCATGTCAACACCGCTTTGCCCGCCCTGGTCCGTTATTTGCGCCGCAACCGGCCTGAGGTGCTATTGAGCGATAAGGATAAGGTGAACCGCACCGCCTTAATGGCGCGGGCGCTGGCTCGCGTTGATACCCGCGTGGCGGTGCGGATAGGCACGACGGTTTCCAAGAATCTCGAGCGCCGCGGCTGGTGGGCCCGGAACAGCCAGTTGGCCTCGATCCGCCTGTTGTACCGCCATGCCGACGGTATTCTGACGCCATCCGAAGGCGCGGCGGAAGATCTGGCCAGGATCGCCGAGTTGCCGGTGAAGGCCATAACCGTGGTGCCCAGCCCGGTGCTCACGGACAGTTTCGCGGCGATGGCCGAAGAAGCGGTCGACCATCCCTGGTTCGCACCGGGCGCGCCGCCGGTCATCCTCGGCGTAGGCGAATTGTGCGCGCGCAAGGATTTCGCCACCTTGTTGAGAGCGTTCGCGGAGCTGCGGCGCGAACGTCCTTGTCGCCTCATCATCGGCGGCGAGGGCCGGCAGCGCGATAAACTGCTGCAACTCGCCCGCGATTTGGGTGTGTCGGACGATATCGATTTGCCGGGATTCCTGCCCAACCCTTATGCCTACATGCGTAGAGCCAAAGTCTTCGCCCTCACGTCGATCTGCGAAGGCATGCCGGTCGTGCTGATCGAAGCCATGGCCTGCGGCACGCCGGTGGTTTCGACCGACTGCCCCAGCGGTCCCAGAGAGATGCTCAGGGACGGTCACTACGGTTCGTTGGTTCCCGTCAACGATTCATCGGCTCTGGCGGCAAAAATCGCCGAAATGCTGGATAATCAGACCTCGCCCGAAGCATTGAACGAGGCGACGATGCCTTACACCGTTACCAACAGCGCACAGCGATATTTACATGCGCTTGGACTACTCAGAGGAAACGTTTAATGGACCGGGCTCAACGGCTGGCCGTGCTGATTTCGTTCTCCGGTGCCGGCGGCGTGGAACGCATGGTGATGAATCTGCTGCCCGAGTTTTTGCAGGCGGGGCTGGCGGTGGACCTTTTGGCCATATTGCGAAAACCCGCACCCGAACTCATCCGATTGAACGGTTCGGGGTTGCGGGTTCTGGATTTGGGGGTTACCCACACGGCCTTGGCCGTACCGGGGCTGGTCCGCTATTTGAAGACCGAACGGCCGTTCGCCCTGCTGGCCGCCAAGGATCGGGCCATCCGCGCCGCCGTGCTCGCCAAGCGCGTGAGCCGGGTCGACACCCGGCTGGTGGGCCGGCTCGGGACCCACCTTTCGGCCGCGATGGCGAACAAACCCGCGCTAATCCGCTGGGCGCGCCAATGGCCGATGCGCGAGATGTATTCGGCGGTGGACCGTATCGTCGCCGTGTCCGAAGGCGTCGCGGAGGATACGCGGCGGATCGCGAGATTGCCGCCGGAAAAAATCATGGTGATCAGAAACCCGGTCATCACGCCGGACATGCTGGAGAAGAGCCGCATGCCGGTGGATCATCCCTGGTTCGAGTCGTCGGACGTTCCCATCATCCTTGGGGCAGGGCGCTTGACGTGGCAAAAGGACTTCGCGAGCTTGATCCGCGCCTTCGCCCGCGTGCGGGCCGTGATGAATTCGCGGTTGGTGATACTCGGCGAAGGCCGGCTGCGCTCTGGCTTGGAAAAGCTGGCCGCCGATCTGGGGCTTGCCGATGCTGTTGCGCTGCCCGGCCACGTCGCCAATCCGTATGCCTACATGGCGCGGAGTTCGCTGTTCGTGCTGTCGTCCGCCTGGGAAGGTTCGCCCAATGTGCTGACCGAGGCCCTGGCACTGGGCACGCCGGTGGTGTCCACCGATTGCCCCAGCGGTCCGCGGGAAATCTTGCAGGACGGGCAATACGGTTCCTTGGTGCCGGTAGGCGATGTGGAGCGATTGGCCGATGCCATGCTGAACACTTTGCAGTCGCCGCTGGAGACCGGATTGCTTCGCCAAGCGGCAGCGGAGTACACGGTCGAGCGGAGCGCGTCGCGCTATCTGGAGGTGCTGGGCTTTGCCCGCTCCGGCTCGGCTAAGGCTTTACGTACGGTTTGACACGGCTCGATCGAATCCATGTTGCTTTCCCTCAAATACAACTTCCTGTTCGTCCATATCGCCAAAACCGGCGGCACCAGCATTCGAGATGCTCTGTGGCGGCAAAAGTGGACCGATCCGTATCGGATTCCGCAGTTTCTCTGCAGCAAACTGAGCGCGATGACCGGCCACAAAATAGGCGCCAAGTTCCCGCGCCACGCCAAGATCATCGCCGCCAAGGAAATGCTGCCGCGGGAGGTCTTCGAAGGTTTGTTCAAGTTCGCCTTCGTGCGCAACCCCTGGGATTTGCAGGTGAGTTCCTATCACCATATCCGCCGCGAGCGGCCGCAGCTGATTACGCACATCGACAGTTTCGAGGCATTTCTTCGCTGGAAATTCGATCCGGCCCGCCCACCCCAATACCATGCCGACATGTCGACGGAGCTGCAAAGCGACTATGTAATCGATTTGCACGGCAACACCGTTGTCGATTTTCTCGGGCGTTACGAATTCCTGGCCGAGGATTTTGAAACGGCCTGCAAGCGGATCGGCATCCAGACGCCAAAATTGCCCCACAGCCGGAAGGCAACCGACCGCCGGAAGGACTACCGCGATTACTACGACGACGTGACCGCACAACTGGTGGCGGATCATTATCGGCCCGATATCGAGCGGTTCGGCTACCGGTTCGACGAGCCTCTGGCTTCCAATCTGACCGGTTGAGATGTATCCGTCGCTGCACATCCTCGGCAGCCGCCAATTCGGTGGCGCGGATCAGTTTTACGTGCGCTTGTTGGGCGCCTTGCACGAAGCGGGGCAGCGGGTGATCGCGGTCAACCGGCTCGACAGTCCGGTGGCCGAAGCCCTGAATCCGAGCGCCATCGAGCAAGTGCATCTGCCGCTCGCGAACCAGTGGGATCTCTGGTCGGTTTGGCGGATTCGCGAGCTGGTGGCCCGCCAGCAGCCGTGCATCGTCCAGACCTACATGGGACGCGCGACTCGGCTGACCCGTTTGCCTTCCAAGTCAAAGGCTATCCATATCGCGCGCCTGGGCGGCTTCTACAAGATCGACGGTTACTACCGGCATGCCCATGCCTGGGTGGGCAATACCCGAGGCATCTGCGACTATCTGGTCAAATCCGGTCTCCCCGCGGAACGGGTGTTTCACATCGGCAATTTCGTGCCGGAGCCCGCCACATTTTCAAGCCAACACCTCGAAGCGTTGCGCATTGAATACGATATTCCCGACGATGCCTTCGTGCTATTTGCCTTGGGGCGATTGATCGGCAAGAAAGGCTTCGACGATTTGTTGCATGCCTTCGCCGAACTTCCGGCTGAAGCGAATGGACGTCCCCTGATCCTACTCATCGCCGGCGACGGACCCTCGGCCGATCAGCTGAAGACGCTGAGTGAAAGCCTGGGATTAACGCCTCGCGTCCGCTGGCTGGGCTGGCAACAGCCCGATCCTTTTTATGCCGCCGCCGATTTGTTCGTCTGCCCCTCCCGCCATGAGCCTTTGGGCAATGTGATCTTGGAAGCTTGGAATTACCGTTTGCCGGTCGTCAGCACGGCCACCGACGGCGCTTTAGAGCTGATCGACGAAGGGCGAACCGGGCTCCTGACAGCTTGCGGCGATCCCTCGGGATTGGCGGCACAACTCCGGGCGGCGCTGGCGCTTTCGGATGCGGAAAGAAATGCGCTCGGCGAAGCCGGCTACACGTTCCTACAAAGCCGATACAGCCGGAAGGCGGTGGTCGGCGCATACCTGGAACTGTACGAGCGTCTGATGACGGACAGGGGGTAATGAGCGATGCCGGAAATCGAATCTTCGCCGAAGCGCATCCTCATTATCCGGCTCAGCGCGATCGGCGATGTCATCATGGCCGCCGGGTTGATTCCTGCATTGCGCAAAGCGTACCCCAATGCCAGCATCGCCTGGCTGACGGAATCCGCCAACGCCGATCTCCTGCGTCACAATCCGCATCTCGATCAGGTCTATTTATGGCCGAGGAGCCGCTGGCGATCTTTGCGCCGGGAGCGGCGCTACCGCGAATTTGCCCAGGAAGCTTTCGATTTAATCCGTGCGCTTCGGGCCGAACGCTTCGACTGGGTGATCGACCTCCAAGGGCTGCTGAAAAGCGGTGTTTGGGCTTGGCTCTCGGGCGGGCGGCGGCGCATCGGTCTCGGTTCGAGGGAAGGCAGCCAATTTCTGATGACGGAAGTTGTCGACCGGCGCGTGGATGACTTCCGCATCGGCAAGGAATACCGGAAGCTTGCGGAGACCTTGACCGGGCAGACCGATGCTTTCGCGCTGGACATCGCCGTTTCGGAAAACGACCGAAAAGCAGCTTCCGAACTACTGACATCAGTAGGCGTGAGCGGGCAATATGTCGTCATCTGCCCATTCACCACCCGGCCTCAAAAGCATTGGTTCGACGAGCGCTGGGTGGAGTTGTCGGCCCGGCTGGCCGGCGAGCGTCGGCTTCCCGTCGTTATGCTCGGCGGGCCGGCGGACAAGGTGCGTACTGAAATCATCGCCGCAAAGACGCCGGGGCTCGTCGATCTCGTCGGCCAAACCAGCCTGGGACAATGCGGGGCAATCGTCGAGCAGGCGAAGTTGTTGATCGGCGTCGATACCGGATTGACCCATCTCGGCATCGCTCTAGGCGTTCCAACCCTCGCAATCTTCGGCTCCACCCGGCCTTATTTGGACACCGGCCGCGCCTCGGCGAGAGTGCTTTACGATCCGCTTGAATGTTCGCCCTGCCGCCGCCGTCCGACCTGCGGAGGGACGTTCGATTGCATGCGTCTCCATACTGTGGACAAAGTGGTTGACGCGGCCACGCAGCTTCTGGACGAAAGATCATGAAAGTGCTGCACGTGGAGATGGGGCGGCACCTATACGGCGGTGCCCGGCAAGTGGCCTACCTCCTCGATGGCTTGAGCCGGTTGCCCGGCGAGCATGTCCTGGCATGCAGCGAGGGCGCCGAGATCATCGGGGCTGTTGCAAATCCGGCCGTCAAGATTCGACCGCTTCTGTTTCGGGGCGATGCGGATCTCGGGTTTGTCGGCCGATTGCGGCGGCTGATTCGAAGCGAAAAGCCGGACGTGCTGCACATCCACAGCCGCCGGGGCGATTTGCTCGCCGCTTTGGCGGGGCGACTGGAAAGCATCCCGATGATCCATAGCCGGCGCGTGGATAATCCGCCGCGCTGGGTCGACACCCACATCAAGTTTCCGCTGTTCGAAACCATCGTCACCATATCGGAAGGGATACGCGACGTGCTCATCGACGCGGGCGTGCCGGCCGAGCGGGTGATGTGCGTTCCGAGCGCAGTCGATACCGAGTGCTACCGTCCGGGATGCGACGAGGCTTGGTTTCGTTCGGAATTCGCTCTTGCCAAGGATGAAACGGCGATCGGCATGATCGCCCAGTTGATCGGCCGCAAGGGGCATGAGGTGTTATTCGATGCCTTGCCGACGGTCTTGGGGCATCACCCTAGAGCGCGGGTTTTGCTGTTCGGCCAAGGCCCCATGGAAGCTGAGCTTCAGACATCGGTTCGGGCCCGCGGGCTCGAAGACGCCGTAATCTTCGCCGGCTATCGAAACGATATGGCGCGGGTCATGCCTTGTCTCGATCTGGTGGTCCATCCCGCCTGGATGGAGGGGCTCGGCGTCTCGTTACTGGAGGCCGCGGCCTGCGGAGTGCCGATCGTGGCGACACGGGCCGGCGGCATTCCCGAGATCGTGAAGGACGGCGTCAACGGCCGTTTGATCGCGCCCGGCGACAGTGCCGCATTGGCTTCCGCCATCATTGATTTGCTGGACGATCCGTCGCGGCGCCGCGGACTGGGCCAGGCCGGACGGCGCTTGGTTCTCGACCGGTTTTCGGTCGAGGCCATGGTGGAGGGCAATTACCGCGTTTACCGCCAAGTTGCCGGACCGATTGCCGAAAGCGGTTAGGCTGGCCTATCGGAGCCAGCCACAGGCCTTGGCAATTCGCTCGGCACGCTTCGCCCAACTGTACTCTCGAACCCTTTCCCGCGCAGCTTGGGCGAGACGGCAGGCCAGTTGCGGATCGTTCTGCAGCCGCCGCACCGCTGCGATCCATCCTTCCGTATCCGCCGGATCGACCAATAGAGCGGTTTTCTCGTGATCGACGATTTCGCGGATCGGGGGAAGAGCGCTCACGATGATGGGGCGCCCCGCTGCCATCGCCTCGAACAGCTTGATGGGGCTGATCGAATCGGCATGGGGCAAGCTTCGCTGGTAGGGCAGCAGGATCAAATCGGAGCGCTCCCACCAGATCGGCACGTCCCGGTGCGGCACGAAAGGCACGACCTGCAGCTTGCCCGAGGCTTCGACCGTATCTTCCTGTTCGCCCACCAAGGTGACGTCGGCAATTCCACGGGTCGCGATCTCTTGGAAGACGTCGAGCCCGCGATCGCGGCTGAGCCGCCCGAGGTACACGATGCGAGGGGCGGAAAGCCGATCAGGATCGAAGACCGAAATACGGTCGAATGCGGAGAGTTTGGTTCCGCTCGGGCTGACCAGCACGCGTTCCGCGACAGCCCCGGCCCGGATCAATACATCGGCCGCGGCTTGGCTGATGGGGAAGAGCCATTGGATGAGCCCTTGCCGATGATGCTTCACGATCTCCGCCAAATACCCTTTGCCGATCAGTTCGCGTTCCGCCTCGTGGATTTCCAGCTGGTGCGGTATCCCGGCGGCGGCCAATGTGGCGCTGATTTGCACGGAGCGGGTGTAAACGCCCGCCGCTTGGCGGAGGCGGCGTCCATAGAGCTTGATAAAGGGCTTGGCGTTCCAGCGTCGATTCAGCAGCCAACTGGCGCGTATGTCCAAAGACGATTCGATGCCGAAATCATGCAGCCTGCTTTCTGGGGCTAGCGAACGCGGCCACGGCGGCAAATAGAGCGTGGCGTCAACACCGTTTTGATGAAACGCCTCCATCATCTGCAAGGTCTGGATCAGATTGGCGCGGTTCCGTTGCAGGCGGCTTCGGCCCAGGTAAACGATCGATGACTGAGTCATGGCGACTTACCGGTGGGGGCGATGCCAAGCAAAGCTATAGGCGATACCGGCCAGCAAAATCCAGTAAGCCCGGCAGTCGCCGTGCAGAATCCGGAAGTCGAATAGGCTCCAAACCCCTAAGAGAACGAAACCCCCGGTCAAAAATGCGAAATGGTCTTTCGGCAGAATCCCGGTCTTATAGCTGCGCCATAGCGTGTTCATAATCAGGAGCGCCGTTGCGGCCAGAATCAGGGTACCCAGAAGGCCGAAGCGGACCAGGATCTCCAGGTAAGTGTTGTGAAAGTGGTCCATCCAGGCCGCCCCTTTCTCCTGCGGATGAATCAGTTCGGGTTGGCCGCTGGTTTCGATGAGATGCTCGGTAGAACCGGGGCCCCAGCCGAACCAAGGATGCTCCAAATACTTCTGCAGTCCGAATTTTTGAACATCGTGACGATAGCCGATCGAGGTGCGCGGCAACTGCTGGTTTTCGCCCTGCAGAATCGATGAAACGATTTCGTTTTCTTGATTGAGTCGAGTCCGGATTTCGCCCTGATTTAGAGTGAACAGACCCGCCACGACGCTCAGTGCGAGGAGCACGAAAGGAATCGATTTTCTGAGCTGAATGTCGGTTTTTTCAGTATTCCCAAAATAGTGGATGGCCAGCGCACCAGGGACGGCTACCAGCGCGGCGAGCCAGGCGCCGCGGGATTTGGAGGAGATCAGCATGAAACTGGACAGATACAGGGCGGCCAGCCAGCAGGCGAAGCGAAATAGATCATGCAGGGTGCCCGTGCGGCTGCTCCAAATGCGCGGCGTATAAACCAAGAGCCCCAGAATCGCCGAGGCGGAAACCAGGCCGCTAAAGATGATTCGGAGTTTGAATCCGGTTCTTTCGGTGACGGTCATGTGATACAAGTTCGACCAATCGGCCTTCCAAAGCATGCCGGTCAAGAGTCCGCCGGTGGCCAGGATTAGCGCCCAATGAACGCGTCGCAGATCGCCGCGCAGCCACCAGGCAAACGGCAGAAACGCGAACAATTTGAGCCAATTCGAAGTATCTCGGATCTGGAGTTTGCGCGTTTCGGGAAACTCGTCGATCGCGAAATAAGCGCCGAGCGCCACGTAAATTGCGAAGGCCGCGAATAGCCTGAACATAGGATCGCGGCGAACGATTGGCCACGCCGACGGACTTAACAGAAACGCCAACGAAAACACGGCTAATGCGATATTCGAGCCGGCCGGACTCAGCCAGGCAAAAAAGGCGAAAGCCAAGGTAGCCGTGACGCCGGTATAATTGGCGTACTTATGGACCGGGGGGGCGATGACTCCAGCGACCATTGGGTGATTTCTATCCGTTTCAAAAAGCCACGATTCTAGCAAAGTCGAACAGGCCGCTTGAGAAATCAGGACGGCCTTTTACTTCTCCTTTAGCCTGCACGACCTCATGAGCGAAAAACACTCCGACCGAAAGCCACTCACCGACGGAAAGATCATCTATCGGCGGCTACTCAAATACGCTTTGCCTTACTGGAAGATGTTCCTGGCTTCGATACTGGCCATGATCGCCTATGCCTCGCTGGGCCCCGCTTTTGCGAAGCTGATTCAGCCGCTCATCGACGGCAGTTTCATCGAAAACGACCCGGAAATTCTGCGTCAAGCGCCCTTCATCTTGCTGGGGTTGTCGATTGCCCGCGGTATTGCCGGATTTGCCGGAGATTATTGTTCGGGATGGGTCGGACGGCGGGTGATCGCCGATCTTCGCCGGGATTTGTTCGATCAGCTTCTGAATCTTCCCTGCGCCTATTATGATCATGCGTCCTCGGGGCAGTTGCTTGCCAAGCTGCTCTACAACACCGAGCAGGTGGCGAATTCGCTGACCAAAGGCGTCGTTGCGGTGTTCAAGGATGGTTTGACCATCGTCGGTCTCACTCTGTTGATGGTTTACGAAAATGCCTTGTTGTCCCTGGTCTTTATGGTGGTCGGCCCGGTGCTCGGCATCAGCATTCGCCAGGTCAGCAAGCGTTTTCGCAAGATCAGCATGCGTATCCAGGAATCCATGGGCAACGTCGGCCACGTCGCACAGGAAGTGATCGATGCTCAGCGCATCGTCAAGGTATTTAACGGGAAGAATTATGAGGCCCAAAAGTTCGCCAAGGAAAACGAACGCAATCAGCGGCGGCAGATGAAGCTGATCGCGACGGACGCGGTCAGCGGCTCGGTCATACAGCTTATCTATGTCAGCGGATTCGCGGCGATTTTGTACGTGGTTTCCCTGGAGTCGGTGCGCCACACTATCACGCCGGGCAGTCTGATCGCCTTTATCGCCGCGATGGCGATGATGCTGAGTCCGATCAAGCGCGCCACCCAGGTGCTGAATATCATGCAGAAGGGCATCGCCGCCGGGGACAGCATCTTCGAGCTATTGGACAAGGCGCGCGAACACGATACCGGTACGCAAGAACTCGATACGGTAAAGGGGCATATCGAATTCAGACGAGTTAGCCTTGCATATCACGAAGGCGGAGATTACGCGCTGAAGCATATCGAGTTGACGGTGAAGCCGGGTGAAACCATCGCGTTGGTCGGGCAGTCGGGCAGCGGTAAAACGTCGCTGATACGCTTGCTGCCGCGCCTTTACGAGCCTACCGGAGGCGAAATTCGCCTGGACGGGCGGGACGTTCGGGAGTTCACCTTGAGCAGCCTCCGCCGGCACATCGCTTACGTGGGGCAGGAAGTCACCTTGTTCAACGACAGCGTCGCCAACAATATCGCTTACGGCTGCCGGGAGTCGATAAGCTTCGAGGAGATTCGGCAGGCGGCCAAAACCGCCCATGCGCTGGAATTCATCGAGGGTCTGCCGCAAGGATTCGAAACGATCGTCGGCCAGCAAGGCATCGTTCTGTCGGGCGGACAACGGCAGCGTATCGCTATCGCGCGCGCCGTCCTCAAAAATGCTCCTATCCTGATCCTTGATGAAGCGACCTCGGCATTGGATGCGGAATCCGAGCGGCACGTCCAGGAGGCTCTGGAGATGTTGATGAAAAACCGGACCACTTTGGTCATCGCTCATCGCCTGTCCACCATCCAGAACGCGGACCGGATCTATGTGATGCGGGATGGCCGCATCATCGAGAGCGGTACTCACGAACAATTGTTGCGCGGGCAGTCCTATTATGCGGAGCTTCATCGATTGCAGTTCGAGCCCAAAGCGCTTAGACCGGTCCCCCCGGATTCACGCGGCGCCTTAGAAAATCTGCGAGTTTAGGGATTTATTGCGTAAATTTTTGACTAAAGTCAATAGAGATATTGCGGTTTCGCTCGTTTCAGCCTATGGTGTGTCCGCTCGCGCACAACCGCAATGGATGACGCTTGTAAGTCCACGCCGGCGGTTAGCGAGTCGGTAAAAACTACAAGAAGAGGAGGAGAGAGGTCATGATGCAATTGCTGGTCGTTCTGACGGTAATCTTTGTCGTGTTTGTGATCTACGAGGTATTCAAGACGGTATCTCAATCTCAAACGAACAGCACGCCGTCCCCCGTAATGACGCCCGAGCCGAAAAAATCTGAGGAAATTGCTGCTAGCGCACCTGCTGTCGCCCAAGTTGCCGAGTCCGCCGAGAAGGAAGAGGCGGAAACGGAGCGCGGTGGACAGTTGCGCAATCCGGCCACAGGCGAGGTTTCGCCCGCGCCTACGAATTATCGTTTTGCGAAGAAATGGGTTAAAGAGGCCTTGGTCGCGGAAGGATTGCTGGATCGGGTCTATAAGCCTACGGAGCTGAACGAGGCGGTTAGCGGGAAGATCAAAGACGCTTTGGATAAACTTAGGACATTGGATAAATATCGGGCTTGACGACGTCAGGCCACGGAAGAGACCTCCAAGATGTTCTAGGGCGACGGCTGATTCGCCTCGTGTATCTCGGCCGTCCATCCTCGCCGGTTTTCCGGCATTCGCTCAATCCAGCCCCAGCTTTTTCAGCTTATAGCGCAGTGCGCGAAAGGTTATCCCTAACTGCTTCGCCGCCGCCGTCCGGTTCCATCGGGTCTTTTCCAGCGCTTTAATGATCGCCTGCTTCTCGATCTCATCCATATAGCTTTCCAACGATAAGCCATATTCCCCCACGGGTCTTTCAGCCGGCGCAGCCGGTAAAGCCGTTTCGATCATCTCCAATCGCAAACGGTCATCCTGGGAGCGCCCGGATGACCCTTCCGGAAGATTCAAGTCCTCGACCAGAATGCGATGCCCTTCGCAGAGTGCGACGGCCCGTTCCAGGATATTTTCGAGCTCCCGGACGTTGCCCGGAAACGGATAGCTGAGAAGCGCGGTCAAGGCGTCGGAGTTCAGTTCGACCTTGGCGTTCCCAGGCGAGGTAAGCTTTGCGAGGATATGGTCGGCCAAGACCGGAATATCACTGCGCCGTTCGCGTAACGGCGGAACATGCATCTCGATCACGTTGATGCGGTAAAAAAGATCCTGCCGGAAATCGCCATTGCGGACCATTTCCGCGAGATTCTTGTGGGTTGCGCTGACGATTCGGACGTCCACTGGAATTTCCCGCGGCTCGCCCAGCGGTCGAATCGATTTTTCCTGAATCGCGCGCAATAGTTTGACCTGCAGCGACAGCGGCAGATCGGCGACTTCGTCCAGAAACAGCGTGCCGCCATGGGCGGCTTGGAAGAGTCCCTGTTTATCTCCGACGGCTCCAGTGAAACTGCCTTTCTTATGGCCGAAAAATTCACTTTCCATCAGGTCGTGCGGTATCGCGCCGCAGTTCACGGCAACGAATGGTTTTTCGGAGCGCGGACTCATGGCATGGATCAGTCTCGCGACCAGTTCCTTGCCGGTGCCCGATTCGCCGCTGATAAAGATGGGTGCCTGATTGCGCGCCAACTTGCTGATCTTGGAGCGGATTTCCCGCATGGCCTGTGAATCGCCGAGCAATATGTGGCGGGAGCGGCGGTCCCGGGTTTCTGGCTGACCGAGCTTGAGCGCGGTGTTGATGAGGTTCCGCAGAATGTGCAGATCCAGCGGCTTGGAGACGAAGTCGAAGGCGCCATTTTTCAAGGCGCGAATGGCCGATTCCATGTTGCCATGGGCGGTGATGACCGCAACCGGCAGTGCCGGATGATTGAGCTGAATATGTTCCACTAAGTCCAAGCCGTCGCCGTCGGGCAGCCTCATGTCCGTCAGGCAAAGATCGAAATGCCGGGTTTGAAGGAGCTCTCTGGCCTGCCGCAATCCGCCGGCCGATTGCACGTCGATATCCATACGCTGGAGCGTGATCTCCAGCAGTTCGCGGATGGCGGGTTCATCGTCGACGACCAGGGCGGACGGTCTGTTCATAATTCGATCGTGGTTTTTTCGGCATCGGCCAAACGGAGTCGGAAGCAACCGCCGCTGGCGACGGGCTCATATTCCAGTTTAGCTTGGTTGAGTTCGGCCAGTTCGCGCGCGATATAGAGCCCCAGTCCCGTCCCGCTGGTAGAGGTGGTAAAGAAAGGTTCGAACATTTGCTGAATCGTCTGGCTATCGATGGGGGTTGCGTGATCGATGATCTCGATGCAGGGTTCGCCTCGTTCGCGCCTGATACGCACCCGGATAGCCCCGCGCTGCGGTTCGCCGTATTTCAGGGCATTCGAGCAAAGATTTTCAAGAATCTGTTTGAGATGGCTGGGATCGACCAAAACCTGCGCATTGATGGTTTCGACGTCGAGCTGAAAGGTTTTTTCGTGCACCCTCTGCTCCGTTCGATAGTCGTGCAGAAACTTTTTCAAAATGGGCGCCAACGAGACGGCTTGCCTTTTCGATTGCCCTCGCCTTGAGATCTGAAGCACGTTCTCGATGATGATGTTTACCCGTGCGGTATGGTCGAGGATGATTTGGGTCAAGCGCCGGTCCTGCGGCTGCAGCGACGGACACTCCGCCAGAAGCTGAGCGGCGTGGCTGATGGCGGTCAGGGGATTGCGAATCTCGTGGGCGATACTGGCCGTAAGACGGCCCAGAGAGGCCAGCTTGCTTTGCTGCACCCGCTGATTGTACAAGGCGTTGTCTTCCAGGAACGTCATGTAAATCGGAGGCCAAGTGGGACTTAAGCGGGTGAAGCGAATCTGCACGGGTTGCCTTGTGCGGGAACCGAGGCCCACCGTGCTGCGGGTCGGATCGTCCAACCAATCGCAAAACAGCTCGGCGAGCTCCGGGCAGGCAGTTTCCAAAGACTGAGAGCTCGAGGGTATGCCGAGAAGCCGGGCGGCGGAGTCGTTCATCATCCGTATGCGGTGCTGCTCATCGATGATGAGAATGCCTGATTGTAGGTGATAGATGATGAATTCGTTGAGCTGCTGAAGATTGGCCAGATCAACGCCCCGTTGTGCTGCGATCGCTTCGCTTTGTTCGGCACGGCTGGCCAGCACCAACGCGAGAATCGCGATGCCGAAGAACGAGGCTCCGAGCATGCCGGCATAAGTGTAAGAGGCATCGAAAGCTCCAGACAGGTCGGCGTAAACTTCTTCGCCCAGCACCGCTACGCTTGCCAACGCCGCCAGCAGCAATGCGCAGCGACCGCCGGTCAAAATGCCGCCGGCCGCCACCGACAAGGCCAATAACACGCCTGCGCCGGATTCCACGCCTCCCGATGCGTGCATGATGATCGGGATCGTGACGATATCGGTGAGCACATGCAGCTGGGCTTGAAGAGGGAAGGTCGGTCGGCGCAGGAGCAGTGGAATCGCCGAGAAAAAAATAAATCCTAGATAGATGCTGCTGACTGCTGCATAAAGCCCGGGGTCGTGTTTGCCGAGCGACGAAGGCAGCGCACCGAGAAAAAACAGGAAGACCAAAACGCTCCCCAGCGTCAGCCGGTACAAGAGATAAACCGTCAGCGAGTACCAGGCTTGGTTTTCCGGAATGCTGTAATGCTTGGAGAATGGACAGGGCGATATTGGCTTGTTGTTGAAGTCCATTGTCCGTTGAAATCGTTAAGCGCCGCAGAGCTTCATGCCGAGCTGTTCAGTCGTCGGCATGGACCTGAAACCGATTGGACGCACTGCAGGCTTGTTGGTCTTGCCGGAAGCGGGGACTCATGCAAGCTCAAGGCGAGGGCGCGGCAAATCGGCATGGCTTCAGTGCGGTTTCGGAGTAGGTCTATTAGAATAACCGGACACGTTAAGCGTAGCATCGATTTGAGGATTGATGCCCGACGCGAGAGCTAAACGGAGTATCCAATGAACCTACATGAATATCAGGCGAAGCATTTGTTCTCGTCTTATGGCCTGCCGGTCCCCCGCGGCACGCCGGCCTTTTCGGAGCGTGAGGCCATCGAAGCGGCAACAGCCCTGGGCGGCAAGCGGTGGGTAGTGAAGGCCCAAGTCCATGCTGGCGGACGGGGCAAGGCGGGCGGCGTCAAGCTCGTCGACAGCGTCGGTGCGGTTGGGGTTGCGGCCGGTCAGTTGCTGGGTTCCCGCTTGGCGACGGCTCAAACGGGCAGCACTGGGTTGCCGGTCAATGCCGTGCTGGTCGAGGAAGTTCGTCCGATTGCGCGGGAGCTTTATCTGAGCGCAGTGGTGGACAGGGCCAGCGCCAGGGTGCTGTTTTTGGCGTCCAGCGCCGGCGGAATGGATATCGAAGACGTGGCCGCGCAGCATCCCGAGAAAATCCTGAGCTTGACGGTCGATCCTGCCGCGGGGATTCAAGCTTACCAGTGCCGGGAAATCGGCTTTGCCCTTGGGCTTCAGGGCGATCAGGTCAGCGTCTTGACCAAAATCATGAACGGCCTGTCCCGGCTGTTTCTCGATAAGGATTTGAGCCAGATCGAGATCAATCCGCTGGTAGTGACGGAAGATGGCGCGTTACTGGTGCTCGACGCCAAAATCAACATCGACGACAACGCCCTGTTCGCCCATACCGATTTGGCGGAGCTCCGCGACCCGACTCAGGAGGATCCCAAGGAATCCGCTGCTCGCCAACACGGTTTGAGCTATGTCACTTTGGACGGCAATATCGGCTGCATGGTAAACGGTGCGGGACTCGCGATGGCAACCCTGGACGTCATCAAGCTTTACGGCGGCGAGCCGGCCAACTTCCTGGACGTCGGCGGCGGAACCACGGCGGAGAAAGTCGCCGAGGCGTTCAAATTGATTTTGTCCGATGCGAAGGTGAAAGCCGTCTTGGTGAACATTTTCGGCGGCATCGTTCGCTGCAACCTGATCGCCGAAGGCATCATTTCAGCGGTCAAAGAGGTGCATGTTCAAGTGCCGGTGGTCGTTCGGCTCGAAGGCACCAATGCCGAGGAGGGCCGGCGCTTGCTCGAACAATCCGGATTGGCGCTGATTACCGCGTCGGATTTGGACGAGGCGGCGAAAAAGGCTGTGGAGGCGGCGCAATGAGCATACTTATCGACAAGAACACCAAGGTCATTTGCCAGGGATTCACCGGCAAACAGGCCACCTTTCATTCTCAGCAGTGTCTGGAATACGGTACCCGACTGGTCGGCGGCGTGACGCCCGGGCGCGGCGGGCAAACCCATTTGAATTTGCCGGTGTTCGACACCGTCAAGCAAGCGGTGCGCGAAACGGGCGCTACGGCCAGCATGATTTACGTGCCCCCGCCCTTTGCGGCGGATGCCATTTTGGAAGCGGCCGATGCGGGTATAAAAGTGATCGTTTGCATCACCGAGGGCATTCCCGTATTGCACATGCTCCGGGTCAAAGCAGCCCTGGCCCATTACGACACCGCCCTGATCGGCCCCAACTGCCCCGGCGTGATTACGCCCGGCGAATGCAAGATCGGCATCATGCCCGGCTTCATTCATCAAAAGGGCTCGGTCGGCATCGTATCGCGATCGGGCACGCTGACTTATGAGGCGGTGCATCAAACCACCAAGGCCGGACTCGGTCAGAGCACCTGCGTCGGTATCGGCGGAGATCCCATCAAGGGCCTCGACTTCATCGATCTTTTGGCGTTGTTCCAGGACGATGATCAGACCAAGGGCATCATTCTGGTCGGCGAAATCGGCGGGAGTGCCGAGGAGGAAGCGGCCGAATACATCAAGGCGCACGTCACGAAGCCGGTAGTCGGTTATATCGCCGGTCTTACGGCGCCGCCCGGAAAACGCATGGGCCATGCCGGCGCCATCATCACTGGCGGCAAGGGGACGGGAACGAGCAAGGTGACGGCGCTTCGAGCGGCGGGCGTGGACGTCGTCGATACCCCGACGGATATGGGGCAGCGAATGAGTGCGTTATTAAAGAAGCTCTGAAAAAGCCCTCTCCTTTGGAGGGTGTCGTGAGGCCAACAGTAGGCTGGGGTGAGGAACGAAACCTACATTGTCGTGGACTGCTGGGATTCGGTCGTTATCCAGGCCTACTTTTGCGACACCTTGCCTCTGGGAGAAGGTGGTGTGATGGTTTTTTAGGTCAATGACTTACGCACATCGCTTGCTTCGGCGGAAGAGTCAATCAGAGCTTCCTCAAGCGGACATTGACGGACGGTGTGGACGTGCGAGTAAGCGTTTAGGCGGGACCCTGTCCTGAGCCCTGATAAAACAGCGACGGGCGTCTCCGGCGCTTGTCTAAGCGGCGTCCAAGAGCGTCTCGTTTCATGCCGCCCCTACAAAAGACTTAGCCTTTCCCCATTCTGCGCTGATCCGGCGCGATAGTTTCCAGTCTGAAGGCATAGCTGCCTTGTTTGCGATCGGCGAAAAATAAGCGCAATGACCGGTAAACCGTTTCGAAGGAGATTTCAGTCCAGGGGATTTCGTCTTCCCTGAACAAACGCACTTCCAAGCTCTCCGAACCGGCGGAGTAGCATTCTTCCAGCATACGGGCACGAAAGAACACGTACACCTGCGAAATATGGGGAAGGCTGAAAATGGTGTACACCGAATCGAGTTCCACTTCGATATTCGCTTCCTCGCGAGCCTCACGGCGGGCGGCATCCGGCAAGGTCTCGCCGAGCTCCATAAAGCCCGCGGGCAAGGTCCAGTAGCCGAGGCGAGGTTCGATGGCGCGCTTGCACAGCAGTACCCGGTCCTGCCATACCGGAATGCATCCAGCGATCAGTTTGGGGTTCTGATAATGGATGGTCCCGCAGGAATCGCAGATGTGTCGCGGACGGTCATCGCCTTCGGGGATGCCTCTGCGAAGCGAGGTTCCACAGTATGTGCAATAGTTCATCAGCCGTATCGTGCATTAAGCTTGGGCGGAGTTGCCGCAACGCGTTTACAAAGGCTTCCTTCCTCCCGTTGAGAGGGCTTTAATCAGGCGATCATGGTCGAAATCAATTGATCCTCAAGTTCGATGCGCATCGCCAATTCCTCGCCGAGCTTGGATAAGTCATTCTCGAGATGGGTTCTGATCTTGTCTCCGGTCAGCGTTTCGTACTTGTCGTTGAAATCCACCGCCATATCGGTGGTTTCGGCGATTCGAGGGTAAATGTTTTCCGCCAGTTGGAGCACTTTCCGCCGTCGTTCGGTGCCGTCGATAATGCGTTGGTAGATCCCGAAATGCCCCAGCGAAATGTAATCGATAAGCAATTGGCAAAATTCCTGGATTTTCGACTCCAGGGGCTGCTCTACCGTAAAGGGCTTCATTCCAGCAATTGCGCAGTACAAGGACCAAACTTGCCGCCTCTCCTCCAGAAGCTCCTCGACCATTTGATTTGTGTTTTGCCTGCGTTCGTTGATGCTCGCACTCATCATGACTGTTCCTGATTTTTCTTTTTCAGAAAGGCTGGCATACATTATGCCATCTTCCGCAGAGGAACAATCCTCTGTCACAAAGTTAAATACGTATAGACGCGGCCTAAAGACTAGGATTTCGCGGTAACGTGACGGAGGTCTAGATCTGATCTCCGGTTGGTTAATTCTCGGCCGATAGGGTTTCCGGAGAAAGGAGCCGCGAGAATTCGTCTATCGACTGCGGGCGTTGCGCGGGATCTACGATCATGGCCAAATCGATGGCATGCAGCAAATTCTGCGGATAGCGACGCTTGAACGCTTTAACCGCCGGAATGAGGCTATCGCGTTCAGCGCGAATCGGCGCCGCGGGAGGCGGGATGCCGTCCAGGCACATCCGCATGGTGGCACCCACGGCGTAGATGTCGCTCCACGGACCTAATGCGCCGTCGTCCTGGTACTGTTCAATGGGTGAAAAGCCGTTGGTCAGAACCTTGCCGATTCGAGCCTGTTCCTCGTACGGGTAGGGCTGCGAGGCGCCGAAATCCAGCAGCAGCGGGTCGCCGCCCGAGCGGATCAAAATGTTCTGCGGCTTGATATCGAGGTGCAGCAGGCCGTTCCGGTGAATCGTCCTGAGGCCATCGAGGAGCGCCGGAAACACCATGCGCAGAAACTGATCGCTCACCCCGCCTCTCTTTTCTTTCACTAGATAGTCGCCCAGGATTTTTCCATACTCGAACGTCATCACCAGGTAGACCGTCGAGTTGGCTTGAAAGAAATTCAAGACCTCGACGATATTGCGATGTTTGAATTTGGTGAGAACCTTGGCCTCTTCCAGAAACAGCCGTCGGCCGCGCAAGAACATCGGGCGAGTCTCTTCGCTGTTCGGCACGACATGATTTTCCGGCGTGCGGTGCGCCAGTCGGCGCGGCAGATACTCCTTAATGGCTACTTGGTGCTGATCCATCAGCTGACGTGCCAGATAGACCGAACTGAATCCGCCGCCGGCCAAAGGACGCTCGATCATATACTGATCGATGATCGTCCCCGATCTCAGAAAGTACAACTCTTTCGGAGGTTTGTCCGGAGAGCCTGGCCAGGGTTTCCGCATGAGAGGATTCAGCTTAATATTTCGAATGTTCTCAATAGCATTTACGCAGAGCCGCCTATAATCCTCTCTTCCCTGGGAGAAGGCTAGTGTGAGGGGTTGTTTAAGACTGGCGGGACGACTAAATGCGTAAATTCAACTCATAACTTGATCAGTATAAAGCAAGATTTTCCATGATCCGCAGCATGACCGCTTTCGCCAGCGGCGAACGAGAAATTCAGGGCTGGCTTTTTACCTGGGAGGTCCGTTCGGTCAATCACAGGTACCTCGATCTTTCCCTGCGCTTGCCGGATGCCTTTCGTTTTCTGGAACCGGCCGCCCGTAGCCGAATCGGCTCGCTCATCAATCGTGGCCGCCTGGATTGTACCTTGTCCAGCAAAAAGAGCGTCGAAGGCGGGGCCGACATCCGTGTATATCGCGATCTAGTAACCAAGCTATTGGCTGCAGCCCGTGAGGTGGACGATCTGAGCGACCGGCCCTTGGCCCCCTTCAGCGCCCTGGACGTCTTGAAATGGCCGGGTGCCCTGCATGAGCCGGAGGCTGACCGGGAACAGCTCGCCGCCGAAATTCTCGACCTTTTGACGACTGTTCTGAAACAAGTCACCGCTGTGCGGGAAAACGAGGGGCGTCAATTAGCAGTTTTGTTGGAAGAACGCTGCCTCAAACTGAAAGAGCATGTGTTGGCGGTGCGGGCGCGGATGCCTGAAGTCATGCAATCCATCCGGCAGAAGATCATGGCGCGGCTGGCCGAGGTATCCGCTAATCCGGATTCCGACCGGCTGGAGCAGGAAATGGTCTATCTCGCCCAGAAACTGGATGTCGAGGAAGAACTGGACCGACTCGACGCCCATGCGGAGGAAGTAATGCGAGCCTTGCGTCAAAAAGAACCGGTCGGCCGACGTCTCGATTTCCTACTGCAGGAAATGAACCGCGAAGCCAACACCTTGGGTTCCAAATCCGCCGACGCAGAAACAACCAAAGCATCGGTCGAAATGAAAGTGCTGATCGAGCAAATGCGGGAGCAGTCACAGAATATAGAATGACTTACCATAATGTTTCACAACCGATCGGTCGAAAAGAAAAGTCAAAGGTTTACTTTAGCTTTTCGTTTAATGATCAATGGTGTCCGTCGACCAGCCCGACCAGACGGAAGATCTAAGTGGCAATCTTGGTCAAGCTTTAACTGAAAAGAAGCGGCCGACTGATTTCCCGGCTTCTAGTGATATAATAAGCGCTGTCCATATCCAGTGCTGGCGTAGCTCAGTCGGTAGAGCAGCTGATTTGTAATCAGCCGGTCGGGGGTTCGAATCCTCTCGCCAGCTCCATATAAAACAAGGCTTGCGCGATTCTTCGGTAAGCCTTTTTTGTTGCGGTAGACACAGGGTAGGCGCTAGATGGAAAATCGACTGGAAAATAACGTCGGTTTTTCGGTTCTCCTGCATCATCGATCCTTCGTTTCACCAATCCCTAGGTGACCCTTGTAAAGCAAGGATATGCCGTAATTGAGGAAACACGCGTGGACGGCAACTCCAAGGGATGTAATTTTGATAGACGAATTCCCTTAGAGCTTGTCTGAAAAGTTCAGGTCGCCTTGGCGAGTCTCCTGACTATAAGCTGAATCATGGCGATTCGCACCCACGTTTCCGAGGTTTCGCACAAGACCTCAAAGTCCTTGCTCAATCGGCGTGAGCGATTCAGCCAGCCGAAGGTCTGTTCGACAATCCAGCGCCATGGCAGGACCCGGAATCGGTTGGTTTTCCGCGGCCGCCTTACGATCGAAAGGGGTCACCCGAGCGCCGTGACTACCCAGTCCACCAGCTTGCCCGCATAGCCGCTGTCGGCCCAGATGAGCTTCAGCTCCGGGAAGCCAGCCACCAAGGCTTCGAGCACCGATCAGGCGCCGTCCCGATCCTGAATGCCAGCGGAGTGGACACCTACCACCAGCAACAGACCCAAGAAATCGACCACGAGATGGCGTTTGCAGCCGCGAATCTTCTTGCCGCCATCATACCTCCGGACTTCGCCTTGTTCGGTGGTTTTTACCGTCTGGCTGTCAATGATGCCGGTGCTCGGCTTGCGAGCGCGACCTGCTGCTTCCGGTACCTCGCCTCGCAGGGTCTCGTGCAGGCGCTCCCAGACACCGGCCAATTGCCAGTTCTGGAAGTACTCATACGCGGTTTGATAGGGAGGATACTCCTTCGGCATCATCCGCCATTGACAGCCACTCCGCAGGACGTAGAAGATCGCATTAATCACCTGGCGCAGTAACGTGGTTCGTGGTCGCCCACCGGATTTCGCCGCGGGAGAAGCGGTTCCAATACCGCCCACTCCGCATCGGTCAGATCGGTAGGGTAACCCTCCGCTATCGTGTCTACTCTCATGAAAAGAGTCGGAAGCTACCATGGGGACCGCTTTTCAGACAGCCTCTAACATGTTGAACGCCAAGCTGTTCGCCCGCCTCCGTTATGAGCGAAACTATCTCAAGCCGACAGGTCGCTGCCGAGACGGCTCCTAGACTGGCGCACACCCGCCGGGGAGAGCGTTAGGCGGGCCATGACCCCAAAACCCTCGCTACAGGAGACATTCGATGAATCTAGTTCGGTTCAAGGAGGCGCTCGACGCCTTGCTGCATCAATCCGTTCACCGCCATGGCGGCGTCCCCGGTGTGGTCGCCATGGTGACCGACCGCAACGGCAATCTTTACGAGGGCGCGGCCGGCACGCGCGAGTTGGGCAACCCGGCGGCACCGATGGAACTCGACGCGGTTTTCGCGCTTTTTTCGACGACCAAAGCGATCACTGCGGCCTGCGCACTGCAACTGATCGAGGAGGGCTTGTTGTCGCTCGACGATCCCGTCGACCACTATCTGCCCGAGGCCGCCCATCTGCAGGTGCTAACCGGTTTCGACGCCAACGGCCAGCCGATGACTCGGGAACCGAGCCGCAAGATCATTGTGAACGATCTCTTTCTGCATACCAGCGGCCTGAGCTACGAGTTTTTCAGTGCCGACGATCTGCAATACCGAACTGTCTGCGAAGTTCCGACCATCATTTCATGCACCTTGAATTCCATTCGCTCGGTGCTTTTGCACGATCCAGGCAAGCGCTGGACCTACGGCGTGAACATCGACTGGCTCGGCCGAATCATCGAGCAGATTCGCGGCAAACGCCTCGGCGAGGTGATGCGCGAGCGCCTGTTCGCACCGCTGCAGATGAACGATATCGGCTTCACGATGACCGACGCAATGCAGCAGCGCCGCGTCGTCATCCACAATCGCGCTGAGCACGGCCAGTTGACGCCGCAGCCCGACCTCGTCTTGCCCCAGCCGCCGGAGATGGATTGTGGCGGCCACGGCTTGTACGCTACGGTGGGCGAGTACATGAAATTCATCCGCATGGTGCTGAACGACGGTATGGGGCCGGGCGGCCGCGTGCTAAAACCGGAAACGGTGGCCTTGATGGCGCGCGACGGTTTGGCCGATCTGGGGCTCTCCTGTTCCGGCTGGGAAACTTCCATTCCTTCGCTGAGCAATAGCGGTGAGTTCTTTGCCGGGCTGAACAAGGGCTGGTCGTACGGTTTCATGGTCAGCCGGGAGGCTACGCCGAGTGGGCGCCCTGCCGGGGCGCTGATGTGGACGGGGCTGGCTAACTGCTTCTATTGGATCGACCGGCAGACCGGTATCGGTGGTTACTGGGCCAGCCAGATTTTACCCTTCCAAGATGCAGTGGCCTATCCGAGCTTCGTGGAGTTCGAAAGCACGGTGTATCGCTTCCGCTAAGGGGTAATCCCAACACTGACACCGTTGGCGAATTCGCTGGTCCTCCTCACATAGCCTGGGCTAACGGGTTAAGCTGGGCTGTGCAGCACTCAACCGCATAACTCAGTTGGGCATGTCAGTTTCCCAAAGGGTCCAGTGAACCTCGGCGGGCGGGAGCAATCCGCCCATTGACTGATTTGTGCGCCAACGCCCCATGATTCAGCTCATGGTCAGAAGGCTCGCTCGGCCGGTATGAACTTTTCAAACAAGCTCTAAGACCAACCCTATATATGCCCACGGCTTGAGCATGGACGGAAAGTGGTTGCTTAAGGCCGTGCCTCCAGGTCATGGCCTTGCCATAAATATCAGCTCAGACGAGACCTTTGAGTAGAGCTCGGAAGGCTTGGGTCGCTACAAGTCGGAGGTCTTGCGCCCGGATGCCGCCCAACTATGCGCTCCAGCCGACGCCGCTGTCGCGCGTGGCTTAGCTCAAGCCTGCCAGTGCGGGCGCGCGGCAGCGCCGCGGCTGAGCTCGGACGTTAGCCGGCACAACGGCACTCTTCCCAAGGGAGGAGCACATGAAGAAGAGCCACTTCTATCGTGAGGCGCGGAACGATATCTCCGGACTCCTAGCTGGCGTGCGCGTCCTGGAGGCAACCACGACCTGGGCGGGGTCCGATGTGCGCTGCGGTGCTGGCCGACTTGGGCGCTGACGTGATCAAGGTCGAGCTCCCTCCCGGCGGCGAGGTCGGGCGTTACTTTACCCCTCTCCTCCCCGGGACCGAAACTAGCTTCATGCACGCGACGGTGAATCGCAACAAGCGCAGTCTCACGCTCGACGTGCGACGAATTGATCGACATCGGTCCGTCCGGGGCAAACCCGGTCGGGCAATACTCACCTTCGTGAAGGAGGCCACAGTGACTGTATCCATCCAAACCGCTTCATCGGCAAGCCAGCCCACCCACACGACGCGGCTCGACGCCGTGGTGATCGGCGCCGGCATCGCCGGCCTGTACCAATTGTACAAACTGCGCGAGATGGGCCTGAAGGTCAAGGCGTACGAGGCCGGATCAGGCGTCGGCGGCACCTGGTACTGGAACCGCTACCCCGGTGCGCGCTTCGACTCACAGGTCGAGGTCTATCAGTACTGGTTCTCGGAGGAGCTCTACAAGGCTTGGACGCCCAGCGAGCGCTTCCCGGGCCAGCCCGAGACTGAAGCGTGGCTCAACTTCGTGGCCGACCGGCTCGATCTGAAGAAGGATATTCGGTTCAACTCGCGCGTCGCGTCAGCTCACTACAACGAGGACACCCAGCGCTGGCTCGTGACGACCGACGCCGGCGAACGGATCGACACCCAGTACGTCATCGCCTGTCTGGGCATGCTGTCGACACCGCTTGCGGAGCGCTTTCCCGGCCAGGCCAGCTTCAAGGGTCAGATTCACCACACGGGTTTGTGGCCCAAGCAGGGGGTGGACTTGAAGGGCAAGCGCGTGGCGGTGGTGGGCATCGGTGCCACCGGCATCCAGGTCATCCAGACCATCAAGTCCGACGTCGGCTCGATGACGGTCTTCGTGCGCACGCCGCAATACATCATTCCGATGCGCAACCCCAAGTACACCGCCGACGACTGGGCGCGCTTCGGCGCGCGCTTCCACGAGCTCAAGCAACGGGTGCGCGGGACCTTTGCCGGCTTCGACTACGATTTCGACGCGGGCCCCTGGGGAGACAAGACACCGGAACAGCGGGGGGCGGTGCTGCAGCGGCTGTGGGACGACGGTTCGCTCGCGCTCTGGTTGGCCTCGTTCCCCGAGATGTTCTTCGACGAGTCGGTCAACTCCGAGGTCTCGGAGTTCGTGCGTCGCAAGATGCGCGAGCGGCTCAAGCACGACCCCGAGCTGTGCGATTTGCTGATCCCGACCGACTACGGTTTTGGCACCCACCGTGTGCCGCTGGAGAGCGGCTTCCTCGAGGCCTTCCTGCAGGACAACGTACACACGGTGAACTGCCGCAAGACCCCCATCGAGTGCGTGGTGCCGGAAGGCATCCAGACGGCCGACCGCAAGATCCATGAGGCGGACGTGATCATCCTCGCGGTGGGGTTCGATGCCGGCTCGGGCGCGCTGACGCGCATCGACATCCGCGGACGCGGCGGACGCTCGCTGAAGGAGGAATGGTCGAAGGAGATCCGCACCTCGATGGGCATGCAGATCTACGGCTACCCCAACCTGTTCTCGACGGCATCGCCGCTGGCGCCGACGGCTGCGCTGTGCAACATGACCACCTGTCTGCAGGCGCAGGTGGAGTGGGTCAGCGACTGCATCGCCTTCGCCCGCAAGCATGGGAAGAAGGTCATCGAACCCAAGAAGGAGTTCGAGGACGCGTGGGTGAAGCACCATGACGAGCTGGCTGCGGCGACACTTGTGGTCAAGACCGACTCCTGGTACATGGGCTCGAACGTCGAGGGCAAGCCACGCCGGCTGCTCTCCTACATCGGCGGGGTGGGCAACTTCCACAAGCGTTGCGACGAAGAGGCCGCGAACGGGTATCCGAACTTCACGATGCGATGAGGCGAAGCCGGCATCCATCCAAGGAGACTCGAACCATGCATTAAGCAATCAAGCAGGCTGCCGACACCGCCCGGCGCTTCTACTCACTAGAAATTCTTAAGGAGCGATCGCCGATCAAAGACCCCGCCACGTTAGAGCGGCATATTGCCGCGTTGCGTAAGGCAGGATTGAAGGGGCATTGTTACATTAACTTCAGACAGGCCGCTGAGAGACAGAGATCGGGAAATGGCTTTCCCTCATGCCGCGGTGCGAGCACTGGTGATCTCGGCCCAAGCTTCGAAAGCTTCGGCCCGATAGGTTCGATACTCGGCGGCGGAAAGGTGATGGCGGCCAGGGTGGAAGATTTGGCGGATCAGGCCATGGGCGGAGAGGAACTGTTGAGCCTGGCGCGGCGATTTAAACCGCTTGGCCGCCCCGTAGCTCTTAAGCTGATCGGTTACGATCACTCGGGGGGCGAAGCGCTCTCCCTTGAGTAGCTTGCGAAAGAAGCGCTGGGCGGCTTGGGCGTTTCGTCGGCTCTGGACCAGGACGTCAAGAACCACGCCGCTCTGGTCGACCGCCCGCCAGAGGTAGTGTTGGACGCCGTTGATCTTGATGAACACCTCGTCGAGGTGCCAGCGGTCGCCCGGCTTCGAACGGCGCCGCCGCAGCCAATTCGCAAAGGTCTGGGCGAATTTGCGGCACCAACGCCGAACCGTCTCGTAACTCACCGTGATGCCGCGCTCGGCCAGGAGCAGTTCGACATCGCGGAAGCTCAGCGAGAACGTGTGATAGAGCCAGACGGCCGAGCGGATGATCTCGGCTGGAAAGCGGTGGCGATAGTATGGATCGGGGGCGTGTCTCATTCCCTCATTGTGCCGCAGCGGGACCCATCTCGCCATCGCCCTGGATTAATGTGACATTTCCAGCACGGGCGCGGGATTACGCTATTGATGGGTCATGGTTATGCCGGACAAATTAGAAAGTGTTCTTACGGAGGCCATCAATGATGAGTATAAAGCTCGTGCGACCTATCGAATGATCATTAGCAAGTTTGGAGAAATCCGGCCGTTCATAAACATCGTAGAGGCTGAAAGCCGGCATATCCAGGCCTTGCTCCCGTTGTTCGATAAATACGGCGTTCCCGTTCCCGAAGATAAGGGCTTTGAGAGACGCGGTGTCCGTCAGGAACCACTGGGCGTCCGCAGTTAGGTTCTCGACCTCGGTGTCGGAATGGGACCGAAAGGAATCGCCCAATACCGTGTTTGCCTGGAACTGCAAGCCCAGCCTCTCGGTGACAAATCCGCCGACCCGCAGATAGCTGTCGGTCAGGACATTGCCGGTTTCGCTGGCGATCGTCAGCGCTTCTTTCAGCGTGGTGCTGAATGTTTCCGGGATCGGCTTGCTGATGAAGTTGATGACGCCGCCGACGTTGTTGGGCCCATAGCGCACCGCCACCCCGCCCCGCGCCACGTCGATGCTCTCCACCGTTTGCATGGTCAGCGGAAACAGCGAGAGTCCGGTCTGCCCGTAGGGAGCGAGAGCAATGGGGATGCCGTCGACCAGGACCAGGGTGCGCTGGCTGCGCCGGGGATCCAGGCCGCGTACACCGATATTCGGCAAAATGCCGGTCCCGCTCTCATCCTGTACGCGCACACCGGGGACCAGCCTCAAGGCATCTTCGACGTTGCGCATGCCGGTTTAGTGAAGCTCGCGCTCGGTGATTGCCGTCCGGGCGCCCGGATAGGCTTTGACCGCATCTTCCATGGGCGGTCCCAGCCAATCGCCCGTGAAGGCACCGTCGATCGCGGTGCCAAGGGTTTGCGGCCAGCGGCTGTGTCGGGCGCGGTCGTACAGGATCAGGTTGTTGTTGACCAGATTGCCGGAGACGCCGAAGGTAGTGCCGCCACGCATGAATCCGAGGGCGCTGCCGGTGAGGGGACAATAGGTCACGCTGACGTTTTCACCTCCGAGTCGATCATTGACCACTTCGTGCCAGACCAGAACCCGCTGCGGATAGGCCTTGACCTCGTTCGGCAACACTACCCCGAAAACCACGTCCTCGGGGGACAGGAATTGATCCGCCTTTTTGGCGGCGAGGAACCGCGGCTCGTCGATGGCCGGAACGCCGTCCTTGCCGGACCTGCCGGAGACGGCTTGCTTGGCATAGTTTTCGAGCGCGAAGCCCAGCGGTACCGAAAGCGACCGCACCGGAAGGCTCAAAGGGCTGGCGGCTGTGGGCGGACGCTCGGAGGGAGGCGCCGCCGGCAAATCTATCCGACTTTTGAGAAGTTAGTCGATCCTCAGAGTCGGTAGTTCTATGGACGGTTAAGCAGATTCGGAATTCGGCTCCCGAATCCTGTCTAAGGTTGTCTTGGCGGTATGAAATGGGAACTGGGGCTTGCGCAGCTACAGTTCTCGGAACCGTGAGCATTGAGCGATGCATCCGGCTGCCGGAACAGATGCGAAGCAGCGGGATCTCAAGGAACGGCCTCCCGGAATCTCTCCGGAGCGTCCTGATCGACAGGAGGTTGCGATGACCCACCCAGGCTTTCATATTCAAGCGAGCGCAATGCTGATCACTATTTCCCTGCTCGCGGGGGCCGGTTTGAGCGGCCGCACGGCGGCCCAAGCGGATGGACCGGCGATGCTGGACACCCGATTGGCGGTGCGCCCGGTGGTGACCGATCTGGTCACTCCAATCAGCTTGGCCTTTCTCGGCCCGAATGACCTGCTGATACTGGAGAAGAACACCGGCCTGGTGCGCCGGGTCGTTGACGGCCAGATCCAGGACACCGTCCTGGATCTGGCCGTCAACTTCGGCTCGGAGCGAGGACTTCTGGGCATCGCCCTGCATCCTAACTTCCCGACCAATCCCGGCGTCTACCTGTACTGGACCGAGAGCACCACCGGGGCCGACACCGACGTGCTCAGCGAGACGCCGCTGCTGGGGAATCGGGTGGATCGCTACGTGTGGAACGGATCGGCGCTCACGTTCGACCGGAATCTGATCCGATTGCGGGCCCTGCAGGAGGACGGCGCCTCGGTTCCTCCGGGTCAGGGCGATGAGGGACAGCCCCCGCGCGGCAATCACGACGGCGGCGTGATCGCTTTCGGTCCCGACGGAAAGCTCTATATCCTCATCGGTGACGTGGGGCGGCGCGGTCAGCTGCAGAACCTGCCCTGCGGTCCGACCGCCATCTGTCCGGGACCTGTCGTGCCGGACGATCAGTTCGGCGGGCCGGAGCCGGACGATGCGCACCTCACCGGGGTCATTCTGCGGCTTAACGACGACGGCACGACGCCGGCCGATAACCCGTTCTTCGGCGCCGGTGCTGCAATGGGCGGGGCAGTTGGCGCCAACCTCCAGAAGATCTTCGCCTATGGCCTGCGCAACAGTTTCGGCATGGCGTTAGACCCGGTTTCGGGTGATTTGTGGGCGCAGGAGAACGGCGACGACAGTTTCTCGGAACTCAACCGGGTGGAGCCGGGTTTCAATTCGGGCTGGGTCCAGATCATGGGACCGGTGGAGCGGCTCGCCCAATACAAGGCCATCGAGACCAGTCCCGAATCCGACCCGAATCTCGGAACCCCTTATTTCGGGCTGCAACAATTGCGCTGGCCGCCGACGAATCTCGCCGACACGCCCGAGGAGGCGCTATCGCGGTTGTTCATGCTGCCGGGCGCGCGCTTCAGCGATCCGGAGTTCAGTTGGAAATTCGAGGTCGCCCCCGGGGCCATCGGATTTGTGAAAGGCGGAGCTTTGGGATCTCGGTTCGAGGGCGATCTGTTCGTCGGGGGCGCCCGACCGTTTCTGGAGGGAGGCCATTTGTTCCACTTCAACCTGACCGGCAACCGAAAAAAGATTGCCGTAATCGATCTTCGCTTGAGGGATCGGGTCGCCGACAACCGCTTCAAGTTCGACATCACCGAGAGCGAGAGCCTGCTGATCGGCAGGAACTTCGGGGTGATCACCGATATCGAAACCGGACCTAACGGCAATCTTTTTATCGTGTCGCTCACGAACGGCGTCATCTACGAAATCTTCCGGAGCAGCTCTATGGACGGGCAAGCCGCTGCGAGGCGAATGAAGCCGTAACGGGAAGGCAGACTGAAACCGCCCGGCCATCCACCAATCCGGTGTGGCGACAGGCCCAATGCGGTCTGCGAACGCGCTCGCCCGGTTGCCCGGAATCACGTCCAATCCGCGCGAAAATGGCCCACCGCTTCCTTCCGAAAACCCCACAGAACCCCATGAGGCGTTCAACCGACACAGCCAAACCAGGCATTTTGTTTTCTAATTTGTAATCAGCCGGTCGGGGGTTCGAATCCTCTCGCCAGCTCCATATTTTCCCCCCTATGGCCCTCGTTTACCGACGCTGCCGCCGGATATCTAAGCGCCGTACGAATTCGGCAATGATGAGCTGATAAAGACTGTCGCCTAGGATGCGATCCTCGATGCCGGCATCGAGGTTCGGGTTATCGTTTATTTCAATCACGTAGACGCCATTTTCGGTCTGTTTGAGGTCGACGCCGTAGAGACCGTCTCCGATTAGTTTCGCAATGGCGAGCGCGGTATCGACGACGGCGGTCGGCGTTTCTTCAATCGGTAACGTTCTGAAGTTTCCCTCTACGGCTTTTCCCGAGGCCCGGTGCCTTACGACCTGCCAATGGGCGCGGGACATGTAGTACTGGCAGGCGAACAGGGGCTGCCCGTTCAGAATGCCGATGCGCCAGTCGAACTGCGTGTAAACAAATTCTTGGGCAAGGATCAGATCGGATTCCTTGAACAGTTTTTCCGTCAGAATTTTGAATTCCTTTTCGTTATCGGCTTTGAACACGCCTCGCGAAAACGAACCGTCCGGAATCTTCAGGACGACGGGAAAGCCGATGTCGCCATTCATGGATTCGACGTGTCCCTTCTGGAGAATTCTGCTTTTCGGCGTTGAAATACGGTGCGCTGCCATCAGTTCGGCCAAATAGACCTTATTGGCGCACTTCAGGATGGAATCGGGATCGTCTATGACCGCCATGCCTTCAATCTGCGCTTTTCGCGCGAAACGGTAGGTATAGTGATCGATGTTGGTGGTTTCGCGGATGAAGAGGGCATCGTATTCCGCCAACCGCTCGTAGTCTTTTTTCTCGATCAGTTCGACGTCGACCCCCTGTTTTTTGCCGGCCTTGATGAACTTTTGCAAGGCGCCGGCATTGGACGGCGGCATGACTTCCGCCGGATTCCGCAATATGGCCAAGTCATAGCGAGACGTGCTCCTGGCGCGGGGCGTTCGCCACGGTTTGGCGAGATAGCTGTTCAATGCATCGATGAAGAGTTGGCGGTTCGGTTCGCTCATCGAGCTCGTGAGATGCATCGGCTTTACCGTATCGATATGCCACTTGCCCTGATAACGGAACTCGACTTTAAGCAACGGACATTGAAACAAGTCGAAAATCTGCCGGGACAGGTCCTGGAGATTCGGATCTTCGCAGCGACCGAAGAAAATCGGCAGCTCGAACGTCTGATCGCTTTTGCGCTTCTTGAACCGTTTCTGGATGATGCCGCTGAGGTCCTCGACGTTAAGGCTGTAAATAGCCTTGCTGCTGAGGCTGGTGAGGGTCCTCACGGTCGGAACGACCCGATGGCTGCGGGGCTCCGCCAGCAGGGAGCAAAAATACCCGGTGCTTAAATAACGATAGCTGCGGCAGAGATTAATGACCCGAACATCCTTGGTTTTCAGGTATTCGGCCTTCGATAAATAGTCGGACGCGGCGACGACGGGCACGCGCGGATAATCCGGCTGCCAGTCCTTCAGGCTCTCGACAACGACAATGTGGACGGACATATCAGTGGCGTCGGCGGGATTTTGGTTTTCTGAGGATCAGTATCGACTTTTGCCCGGTTTTTCCATAGCGGGCCATCCGTTGAAAATCGGTTTTGAGAATGGGCATGTTGATGCAGTCGGTGGAGGTTTTTCCCGCCGAATAATCGACATAGGGATCGTGCACGTAAAAATAATGTTCGTCGAAGCCCGTTACCACGATCCAATGGGGGAATTTTTCCTGATAAAGGCGATACGAACTGATCAGTACCACCGGTATGCCGCCTTGCTCCATCTTTTCCTGCAGCTCGTTGCCGTTGAGCGCGGCATAGACGATCTTAACCGGCAGTTTTTTCAACTCGTCCAGAAAATCTTCCTGTACGACCTGCATCACCTCCCGTTTTTCCGGATCGCGCACCGAGGTGATGAAGAGCGCGCCTTCGTCGTTGACGTAAACTTCGACGTCGAACCCGCGGTGGAACGCCGAAAGTGCAAGTCCATAGGGTCCGCACCCGCCGTGCCCGGAGGTCATGAAAACGGTGGTCGATTCGCGCCATAGCCGCAGTTCGAGCTTTCGATCTAGATCTACATCGGTTTGTAAGGCCTTCATGGCCATCATCAGGGATGCCGGGCCGCAGGTAAAATCGAGAGTCTGCTGGTAGTAGGGCACCCGCGCCAATTCGGGATTCAAATGAGGCGCCAGCATTTTTTCAAAACGCAATGCTAACGCGTGATCCTCGTAGTAGTCGGGGACGCTTTCCAGATAGCGGTAGCCGAGGTTCTCGAACAGTTTGATCGAAGGCTGATTGTCGCGCCGAACTTCGAGCCGCAAGGTTACGCATTCCCGTTCTAGCGCCAATTCTTCGGAAGCCTTCACCAGGTTTCGGCCTATGCCTTGGCTGCGATAGGGCGGGTCGACCGCGTAGGAATACAGACGCGCCAACGACGTGCCGGTATGGAACAGCACCATGGAATATCCGCGAATGATCCCGTCGTGATCATCCACGAGGGTCGCTGCATTCGCCTTGGTGAGGAGATACCGGAAGTTGCGCCGCGAAATGCGGTCGGTATCGAAAGATCGGTCTTCGATCCGAACGAGGGCGTCCAGATCGTCCAAGTTGGCAGCGCGGATCATGAAAAGTCGTGAGGGCTGAATGTCGGATGTAGATTAAGCAGGTCTGTCTCGACATCTTACCCGAAAACGCGCAAGCGTTATGCTCGCGGGTTGAATGTCGGAACGAACTTCCGCTGATTTGACGATGGTTAGCGGAGCCGGTTCACGATATCGATGGATTCCCAAGGCAGCTCGGTGAATGAGGCGCCCATGTGTCCATGTGCCGGCAGCATCCGGTAAAACGCGCCCTTGAATTGCGAAGGCAAGGAGCGAAGTCCGAATTTTCGGATAATCGCTCCCAAGCGGAAATCGATGCATTCTTCGAGTCGATTCTTGATCGTGTATTCGTCGATGCTACTAGTGCCGAAAGTCGTCACCTGAATGCTGACGGGTCTGGCCTGACCGATCGTGTAGCTCAGCTGGACTTCGCATTCGTCCGCGAGCCCGGCCGCGACCACGTTCTTGGCGGCATAGCGTGCGGCATAGGCGCCGACGCGGTCTATGCGGCAGGGGTCTTTGCCGGACAGGGCCGACCCGGAATGCCGCGCATAACCGCCGTAGGTGTCGCTCGCGGATTTTCGTCCGGTCATGCCCGAGTGCGCCGCGGGGCCGCTCTTCGGAAACGTGCCGCGCGGATTGATGAAGATATCCGTCTCATCGTCCGGCCGGATCGCTTCGCTCGCAAAAGCGGGGTTGATAACCTGGTCGAGAAGATCGGCGCGAAGCTGGGCGGCGTCGATCTGATCGCCCCCTTGAGGGCCGGCGATCAGGGTAATGCTCTGAATCCGCTTCGGTTTGCCGCTTTCGAAGTCTACACCGACCTGCGTGGTGCAGTCGGGCGACAAATAGGGAATGGTTTTGCTTTCGCGCGCCACGGTCAGCTGCCGCGCCAGGCGGTTGGCCATGGTAATGGGAAACGGCATCAGTTCGGCCGTGTGATTGCAGGCGAAACCGAACTGAGTGATTTGATTGCGGACGGTGATCCGATCGAGTTCCTTGTCGGTCAATTCCCGTTCGTCCCATTCGTACCGTTGATCGAGAGGCTGCGCCATCAGGCTGGTGACCACGGTGCACTCGGCGGCGTTAAAATCTTCTTTACGATAACCGACCGCGCCCACGACCTGACGCGCCAGATCCGGAATGTCCACGGTCGCTTTTGAGGCGAAGCGGGCGGCGACGAACACGATGCCTTTCGACAAGGCGCACTCGGTCACGATATGAGAGTAAGGGTCCTGCTGTAGGAACCGGTCGACGATGGCATCGCTAATGGTATCGCACAGCCGGTCGGGGTGACCTTCGGCCACCGACTCGGAGGTAAACAAGAAGTTCTTTTTCATGGTCGCCGCTCCTTCCGGTGTGAATCGGTTTTAAGCCCCTCATTGATCAAAAACGGTGCCGTTGCTCCAGCCGCGATCGCCACCCAATCGAGCGCGCCGATAGGCGAGAGTCGAAGCAATTTGCGCAAAGGCGGTAAAAAGGCCGCGCCGACTTGAAGGCCGGCTGAACCGAACAACGCTGCATTCAAGAACCGGTTAGGCGGTCGTTTCTTTTTGTCAAACACGCTGGTGCGCTCGGAGCGGCAGCTAATCCCGTGGAGCAACTGACCGAGCGTGAGGGTCATGAAAGCGTCGGTACCCGCTTTTGGTCCCAAGCCATACCGAGCGACGCCAAAGCCGTAGACCGCCATGGCGCCGCCGGAGAGGAGCAGGGATTCACGCATCAATCTGACGGCATCGGCGCGACGGATGATCGCTTCGGTCGGACTGCGGGGCGGCTGCTTCAGCACATCCTGTTCGGGTGGCTCGAGGGCCAGACCGAGGCCGGGCAGGATGTCGGTCAACAGGTTGATCCACAGCAGCTGGATCGGATTCAGCACTTCGCCCGCACCGAGCGACGTGCCGATCAGCATGAGCTCGACTTCGCTCAAATTGCTGGAAAGCAGGAAATGCAGGCTCTTCCGAATGTTCACATAAATCGTCCGCCCCTGCTCCACGGCGGCGATCATGGTATGCAGATTGTCGTCTTCCAGCACGATGTCGGCGACGGATCGCGCCACCTCGGCGCCCCTTCCGCCGAGCGCCACGCCCACGTCGGCCGCTTTTAAGGCCGGACCGTCATTGATGCCGTCGCCGGTCATCGCCACCACGTGTCCGGCTTTTTGCAGCGCCTGGACGATACGCAGCTTGTGCGCCGGGCTGACCCGCGCGAACACCGACGTATCATTGACGATGCCCGCAAGCAGGTCCGGGTCGAGTTTTTCCAGATGAGTGGAATCGATGATTCCGAGCGGCTTATCGCCGTTCAGCCCCAGACGTTTGCCGACGGAGAAGGCGGTGGCGCTCTGATCGCCCGTAATCATCACGGTGCCGATGCCGGCTTCATGGAATTTAGCCATGAGCTCGGCCATCCCGGCACGGACGGTGTCCTCCATCCCGATCAATCCGAGCCAGACCAAGCTTTGACTGACGGAGGCAGTGCCGATATCTTCGGAGTATCCGAAGGCGACGCCCAGCACCCGCAACGCCCGGCCAGCCAAGCGCTCGTTCTGCGCCAGAATCTCCGAACATTGGGTCTTGTCGAGTTCGACATACTCGCCATGACGTAGCCGTTGCGTGCATAAACCGAGCACGTCCGCCGGGCTGCCTTTGACTGCAACCAGGTGCTTTCCGTCGCCGTTCTTGTGAACGGTGACCATGTACGGACGATCTTCCGCCCGATGCACGGTTTTAATCAGCGGATGCCGTAACCGCAGAGCCTTGACGTCTTCGCCGGCATCCAGTGCGATCTCGACCAAAGCCGACTCGGTCGGGGAGCCGTCGAATTGGAGCGTGTCCCCCTTCTCGACCAGCTTGACTTCGCTGCACAGGCTTACAATCTGGAGCAGGCGTTCGAGATCCTTCCGCTCGGCCAGATCGAGCGGTTCGCCATTCATCGACAGCCGGCCGTTGGTGCGAGTGACCGAGATCTCGGGCATTTCGATACTGACGGCTCGCATCCGGTTCTCGGTCAGCGTGCCGGTTTTATCGAGGCAAAGGGTTCTCACCGAACCGAGGCTCTCCACGGCGGGCAGTTGGCGGACCAGGACGTGGCGACCCTGCATTCGCCGGATGCCGAGGGCCAAGGTGGTGGTCGCCACCGCCGGCAAGCCTTCCGGAACCGCCGCGACGGCCAGAGAGATCGAGGATTTCAACATTTGCAGCCAGCCGAAACCGCGCAGCAGACCAAGGCCGAACATCGCCGCGCAGATGCCGCCCGAAAACAGTGCGAGCTGGGTGCCCATATGGCCCAATTGGCGCTGCAACGGTGTTTCCGGAGAGGCGACGGTCCCTACCAGCGATTGGATCAGGCCGATTTCGGTGTGGCGGCCCGTCGACACGGCTACAGCCGTCCCGCTGCCGCCGGTGACCACGGTACCGCGATGAACCATATTTCTGCGCTCTGCCAGAGGGGCATCCGCCGCCGCCAGATAGTTATGATGCTTCCCGATCGGGAGGCTTTCCCCGGTCAGTGCGGATTCGTCGACGGTCAGCCTACTGCTGGCGATGAGACGCGCATCTGCCGGCACGAAGGTGCCCGGCTTTAGTACCAGAATATCGCCGGGCACGATGTCTTCGACCGCTATTTCCGTTCTCGCGGCATCGCGAATGGCCAGCGCCCGGGTCGGCATCAGCTTGCCGAGCGAGCCGATGATTTTTTCTGTTTCATTCTCGGTGAAATAGCCGATGCCGGCATTGATCAAGACGACGCTCAGGATGGCTATAGCATCCGCGACACCTCCGGTGGCAACGGAAATCACCGCCGACAAGCCGAGCAGCGCGACCGGCGGACTCATAACCTGTCCGGCAAACATCGCCAAGGCCGAGCGCGGTCGTTGCTGGCTTAACGTATTCGGCCCGTGACGACGCAGAAGCGCCGCAGCACGGTCCTCAGTCAAGCCATTCCAGCCGGTATCCAATGCCTTTAACGCTTCTTCAGTGCCGATGGCATGCCAGATGTGCCTGCGAGGCGCTTTCCCGCTTTCGAAATCCCGACTCTTCACCGCCTGGAGTGACGGCTTTTTAGAAGCAGTCTTTGAATCTTTCCAAACGTCGCGCTTGGCCACATTGGCATCACTCGTCTCTGGGGCTCGTACTTTCGTCTTCGCCGCACTGATAATGGCTATAGGTTTCCAGTGTGTTCGGGCGCAAAGCTCGAGCTCATCGATGATGCGAGCGATCGGTTGATCGGGGCTGAACCGGACCAAAGCGCTGCCGGTCAGCGGATTGGCGCTTACCGAGTCGAGCAGAGGGCTCTTGCCCGGAAGTTCCTCGAGCGCGAGCTTCATGATGTCCGAGCGATAAAGCCCGCGGACTTTGACCCTGATTCGTCCGGGAGCACCGTAATGGACAAGCGTGATCAGGATAGGTCCTGCAGGACTCGGTTTTGGGAAATGATCTCGGCCGAAGGCGCTTTGATCGGGCGTACCGTTCATCGGGAAACTCATTCCGCGAGGGCGGACATCGGATAATTGCCGGGATAAAACGTCACTGTCGCGTTTCCATTCTGGCGGTCAAAGAACAAACCGGTTTATTTCAACGGCTTGGATTGATTGCGGAGTATGTTATCTGCCCATGAACGTAGGTTGAGTCGATATGTCGCTCATCCGCGAGTTGCAACAGGCAAAAGAGCTGTTCCATCGCGTTTTCGCATCGGCCCAATCGGGCAGCGAGGTATTGGTCCTCCTCGTAGTTCAGCACGAAAAAATCGGCACTCTTGCCCGGTTCGAAGTTTCCTGTTTCATGCTCAAGTCCGAGTGCCTTTGCTCCGCCCAGTGTCGCGAGGTAGAGCAACTGGCCGGCATTCAGGCAAAAGCCCTGCAACTGCTGCACTTTATAAGTTTCGGATAGTTCCCGCCACACGGAAAACTGCGTACCGGCGCCGATATCCGTGCCCACGGCGACCCGAATGCCGTGCCGTACGTGCCGTTGCAGCGGAAACAGTCCGCTCCCGAGATAGGCGTTGCTGGTGGGGCAGTGACATACGGCACAGGCTGTCTCGGCCATCCGGTCCATCTCCACGTCTGACGTGTAGAGGCTGTGTGCCAGCACCGTGCGTTCGGTGATGAGCCCGAAGCGATCGTAAACGTCCAGGTAGTGCCGGCTTTGGGGAAATGCGGTACGTACAGCGGCGATTTCGGCACGGGTTTCGTTGATGTGGGTTTGGAGATAACTTTCCGGATGACTTCTTAGCAGTGCGCCGCACATCTCCAGCAACTCAGGCGAGCAGGACAGCGCGAAGCGCGGCGTAATGGCGTAGTGGAGCAGGGGAGCGCTCTGGCACAATCCGATGAGCTTTTCGACCGAGTCGGCGGATTGTTCGGCCGCTCGAAGCAGCATGGGCGGCGCGTTCCGGTCCATCAAGGTCATGCCGGCGATCAGGCGAATGCCGGATCGTCCGGCTGCATCGAACAGCGCGACGTTCGCGTCATAGAACTGCGAGCCGAATACCATGGCCATAGTGGTTCCGCAAGCCAACAGGCACTTGACGAATTGTTCCGCCGCCGCCCTGGCGAAGGACTCATCGGCGAAGCTGGCTTCGGCCGGATAGACGGTGTTCTCCAGCCAATCCAGCAAGCCGTTTCCGAAGCCCGCCGTCGCGTAGAACTGCGGGAAATGCAGATGCGCATCGATGAGGCCCGGTATGAGCCAAGCGTTGCCGTGATCGATGATCTCGCTCTGCGGAAACGCATCGAGCACGGCTTTGCGTTCCCCGAGCAAGGCGATCCGGCCTGAATGGTTTATCGCCAGCGCGCCTTGCTCGATGATTTCGAGAGCTTTTTCCCCGGCAAATGGATCGTCCCGCAGATGGGCGATCGTGCCGGTGTGTATCGTCTTGGTCATCGCTGACGTGTTGACTCCTCTATCTCGTCATCTCGCTTAGAGCCTATCCCTGTACGCCGTTCGCCCTAAGTTTGTCGAAGGGTTTTCGAGAGCCTACTGGGAGAGGCTCTCAGAGGCCCAACAGCGCCGGCAATTCGCTTACGGAAGCGATGAGCTTGTCGGGCCGGATCGACGAGGCGTTCACATAGTTTTCCCGATACTTGCCGGTTTTGACCAGGATGCTTGTCAATCCGGCCTTTTGGCCGCCGCCGATATCGGAGTCGATGTCGTCGCCGACGATGGCTACCTCTTCTGCTGTTAAGCCCATATCCTGTAGGGCGATCTGGAAGAAATCCGGAGACGGTTTTCCCATCACCGTAGCCTCGCTGCCGCTGCAATATTCCAGTGCTGCGACGAACCCGCCGATATCCATTTGGAGCCCTGTTTCGGTTTGCCAAAATCGGTTCTTATGGACGGCGATGAGCTTGGCGCCCTGCATCAGCCGATTAAACACTCGGTTGAGCAAGCTGTAAGACCAGGCTTCGCCGATATCGCCAACGACGATATAGTCGGCTTGCTCGATATCCGCCTCGGCAATTTCGGCGAAGTCGCGCTTTACGTCGTCGGCCAACAGCAAGGCGCAAGACGGGGACCCATGCCGTTTCAGATAGCGCAAAACTGCCTGCGGAGCGCTCAGGATTTCGGCGCATTCGATATCGAACCCGAGTTTCAGCAGTTTGCCGTGAAGCGAAGCCAGCGACTGCGTGCTGGTGTTGGTGATGACTCGAAGCGGATAGCCCGCGGCGCGGATGCGCCTGACCGCTTCCGGAGCGCCTTCGATGGTATGTGAGCCGACGTACAGCACACCATCGAGATCGAACAGTATGCCTTTGATGTTTGAAACCGGGGTAATTGAGCCGCGTTCGGAATTCATGGGATATCGGAAGGGTTGTCCACGTCCGTCTTTATGGTCCGGTATCGCGCGTCATTCCGCAATTGCGCAACGAGCCGGCCAGATGCATTACAGCGGCGGACGCATCGGCGAAACGCCATATCTTCGCCGAGCGATCAGTGCGTGACAGCAAAACTCGGCTTGATGATTTCAAAAACTTCGAAGGCTTGAACCCAGGCATCTTGAATGATGCCGGGAATCGTTTCCAAGGACAGCCCGAGCAGTTCCCAAGCACCTTTGTCGATACCCGGTTTCTCGGCGCCCGTCATGTCGTTCAGATTGACGCTGGGTTCGATATAGGTTGCCAGAGCGCTAGCGACATGGAGGAGTGCAGCATTGTTTCGATGATTGAGCGGCGCTTTCTTGGGCGTTAAATAATGCGCCACGGCCAGTTGCAGACGTTCCGGCAATTTCCAGTTCCTCAGGAGCTCGGCTCCGAGTTCTGCATGCGTGAAGCCGAAAATCCGCTGTTCAGCCTCGTTGATGGCGTCCTCGCCGTGCCCGTCCACTTCCAGAACGTGCAGGTATTGATCGGGGCGGCAGGAGTAGAAGACTAGCCGGCCCACCTTGTGCAGCAGTCCGGCTACGAATAAGGCCTCGTTGTCGAAGATCCGGCAGCGGAAAGCCAGGGAGCGCGTAATGACGCCGCAGGCGATGCTGTTGAGCCAAAAACGTTCCATATCCACCAGTTGCGGCGGAATGCCCCTGAACGTGTTTGCTACGGAGGTTGCCAACACCAGGTTCCGGACGGCATCTCGGCCGAGCAACGGAATCGCTTGGGAAACCGTTTCAATGCTATACGGCGCGCCGATAAATGCGCTGTTCGCCAATTTCAACAATCTCGCGGTCAAGGCTGGATCGTTGACGATGACTTCACCGATGACGCTATTGCTCGAATCGGGAGATTCCAGGAGCTGCGTCAATCTTAAAGTCACCTCGGGCAGGGACACGAGCGTCTTTACTTCTTTAGCGAGTGATTGGGCTGGCATCGATTTAACCTATTGGGGGTTTTGACACTAGCGCGTCATTGTTGTTTTTCGCCGAATAAATGGCATTCGGGACAAAATCTCTGGGTATGGAACATGAGCCCCCAAGACATATGACGTTTGATCAGTCTGATGGGTCGACGATGTAGAAAGTGTAGTCGCCTTGTGAAAACCGTTTTCGCGCGATACGGGGCGAACAGACGGTGTTGACTTGTCGACAGGCAAGATGAGCGACTTGCCGCTGAATCGTAAAGATTTACAATGCGGACAGTTGCGAGGCCGGTTTCCGGGGAATCAACAATGCCGATAAAGGTTTGTTGCCGACTCGCTTGGCGGCATAGCGTCTTTCTTGAGCTGATAACGGTTCTTGCCGGTTCGTTTCGCGTGATACATGGCCTCGTCGGCCGCTTTGACCAGGCTGTGGTTGTCGCCGCCATGGATAGGGAACATCGCAATGCCGATGCTCGAGGAGACGGTGATTTCTGAGCCATCCACCTTTATCGGACGAGCTACTGCGGTCAGGATTTTTTCTGCGACAACGCAGGCTTCCTCGGTTCCGGAAATTCCCGGAAGCAGCACCAGAAACTCATCTCCGCCGATACGGGCGACCGTATCGCTCTCCCGTAGGGATTGAGAGATCCGGCGCGCAGCTTGCTGGAGGACGAGGTCTCCCGCATTATGGCCATGAGTATCGTTAATTTCCTTGAAAGAATCCAAATCGATGAATAGGACGGCGAACTGCTGCCCATATCGGCTCGCGAAGGACAGGGTACGGCTGATTCGGTCGTTGAACAGAATCCGGTTCGGGAGATTGGTGAGCGCGTCGTAGTGCGCCAGGTAATAAATCTGTTCCTCGGCGGTCTTGCGTGAAGTGATGTCGAGACCGACGCCGAGAAGGCAGTCGTTCTGCCCCAGTTTCGCTTTTGTGCTGGTGAAGAAGAACGGGATCCGCTGTCGGTCTTTGGTCAGGAAATACGATTCGGCGAGAGACCGGCCCGAGGTGAATATGTCGATGAGGTTATCCCCGACGAAAGCGCGCTTATCGTCCTCCGGGATAAAATCCAGCGGGTGTGCGTGTTCCAGTTCTCCCGCCGAATAACCGGACATCTCCTCGAAATTGGCGTTCCAACGTAGAAAGCGGCCGTCTTTGTCCGCTAGATAGAAGATGCCGGGCAAACTTTTTATCAGGTCATCGCAGAATCGGACCTCATTCCGAAGTGCGTCTTCGGTGTTTTTCTGTTCCGTGATATCGGCGAAGGACCACACAAATTTTCCGTCTTCCACCATCCGGACGCTGACCTCGGACGTCAGAAAACTTCCGTCTTTGCGTTTCACCTTCAGTGCGCTCCGCGCTATATCGCCGAATGTCAAAGCTTCCAAGCGTAACTGCTGGGCGGAACAGTCCTCTGCGATCACGGCTTCGACGTCGATCTGACGGTATTCTCCGAACGTATAGCCCAACAAGTCACAAGCGGCACGGTTGGCATATACGCAATGGCCGTTCGTGGCTTCAGTCACGCAGATAGCGGACGGTGACAGCTCCAGAATCGTGCCTAGGTCTTCGTGGACGTCGGTGGAAGTTCTTTTGGTTAGGGCGAAATGTTTGCCGAGTATGGCAAGCGATGCGATAAGCGAAAAGGGGCCTACGAAGCCCAAAAGCCGATAATTTACGAAATTTCCTGCATCAAGACGCAAAAGTCCTTCGTTCTCGATCATCAAAAGCGAGAGAACGATGAGCGTTAAAACTCCCGCAGCCCAAGAAATCCAGCCTAGTCCGGGAAATGGTAGTCCTTTCATCCCTGCGATCCAGTATCCGTAAGAGAATGCGCGGAAAGAACTGCGTTTGTAACATCAATGTGTCCGCCGCGTGTAGTATGAAATGACGAGGGTGAAAAGCCATAGGTATTTCTACGAATGTGCTTGAGTATGATTCCAGCACGATGCCGGAAATGTTCGCCAATGTGGCGAGAGCGCCTGGAGTGTATTCATGTGCCCGGCCTAGTACTGCAGAAAAACGGGTATCGACAGGTCGTTTTCGGCTGGTTCCGTGAACAGCAAAGCGTTATGCCGGCGGGGTCCATTGATAAAGCCAGGTTTCGGTCAGCGCACCCAGCTCGTCCCGTAGATAACAGCGCAAGTCAATCGGCTCGCTGCCTTCGCTGATCAAATCGAAATTGCAGCGCCAGGCGCTGGTTCCTCTTAACGGACGTGCCGCCGGCTCTTTGATTTGTCCGCGAGAGACAGTAATGACCGGTTCGACTTTGGCGGTTTCCGGCAGTCCGCTCAAACGGCCGCCCTCGAAATCGATGACAAACTTGCGCGATGGAATCCGGTTCTTTTGTCCGGGGATGCCGCCCGCTCCAATACGAGTTGCGATCACCTTGGCCGCGCTAGAGCTGACCGGTGGTTCGCCCCAGTGCAGCCGGTATTTGAATACCCGCTCTTGGCCGGCTTGGAAGGGTTCCTCGGGGTTCCAAAAAACGACGATGTTGTCGAAGGTCTCGTCCGGCGTCGGGATTTCGATCAGCTGAACGGCGCCCCGACCCCATCCGTCGAGCGGTTCCACCCAAGCGCACGGGCGCAGATGGTAATTGGCGCCGTCATCCAAATAATGGTCGAAGTTGCGATCCCGCTGCAACAGACCGAATCCTTTCGGGTTAACGTCCAAAAACGAGTTGGCGCGCACCACCGGGCTATTGACCAGAGGGCGCCAAATCCATTCGTCGCTGCCGGTCCACATAGCCAGTCCATCGGTATCATGGATTTCCGGGCGGAAGTCGTCGGACATCCGACGGTCGTTCTCGCCGTACTGATACATGGACGTCAACGGCGCTACGCCGATCCGTTCGATCGGTTTTCGCGGGAACAGATGCGCTTCGATGTCCATGACCGTCGTATCGTCCGGATTGACTTGGAAAGTATACGCGCCGCTGATGCTTGGGCTATCCAGCAGTGCGTGGATGGTCACGGACTCGGACTGAGGCGATGGCCGTTCCAGCCAGAATCGGCGGAATTCAGGGAACTCTTCAGGACGCGGCAGTCCTGTGTCGACCGCCAGTCCGCGTGCTGAAAGGCCGTACTGCTTGGTGCTGCCAACAGCGCGGAAATAACTCGCTCCCAGGAAGGCGAACATATCGCGTTCGAAGTCCGGTTCGGCATTGACGCGGAACCCGGCAAAGCCAATGTTGCCGGTTCTTCGGGGTACTTCGAGTTTTGACCCGAACTGGAACAGATCGGGCGAATAGGCAATGGGCTCAGCCACACCATGGACGACCTCATAGATTTCGACCGGGTGCTTGAAAAACAAGCCAAGGTGGAAAAGCCTCACTTGGAATGGCAGGTTTTCTTTGCCCCAGATCGAATGCTCCTTTTTGAAGCGGATCGATTGGTAACCATCCCAGTCCAGATCGGCGATCCAGGCCGGCAAATTTGCGTCCGGCGGATCAAAGGGTTTCTGGGAAAGCCGCTTAGCTTCCTCGATAAGCCAGTCCTTGCTGAAGGGCTTGGCTCCGGCCTTGCCTTTAGCTTCCGCGAGAGGCGTGTAAAGCGTCGCCGGGCTCAGCATCCCCCATGCTGCCAAAGTCAGCAAACGCGCCAATAGGTCTCTTCGAGTCATCATGCTGCTACGTCAAGAGATAAGGAAATGATGCAATCTAACGATCTTCCGACATTACGTCCAGCGCCATAAAACCCTCAGCTTGACGCCCCGTTGAAAAATGCTTTGTTGCCGCCCGCCTGGGCCCCATCCAATGGCAATATCTCGCCCTTCGCGATTGCGCGCTATCATGGCGAGCACAGCCGCCGCCGACTGCAGCAGTCATTTTCGGAAACGAGAATTCAGGCGGACCAGTCAAAAATGGGGACGCGATAATGATGATGCGAGATGATTTGGACGCATTTTTGAAAGAACTCTTAACGCCGCAGGAGTTTGTGGATTATGGCCCCAATGGTCTGCAAATCGAAGGGAGCGAGCGGATCGAGCGTATCGCCTTTGCCGTTTCGGCTACGGCGCATTCGGCATCCATAGCGGTGGCGCGAAATGCTCAAGCGCTGATCGTGCATCACGGACTCTTCTGGAAGTTCCATGGCCCGAAAACCCTGACCGGCCCCTTTGCCCGGCGCGTATTTCCTTTGGTGCGCAACCATATCAGTCTGTTCGCCTATCATCTCCCGCTGGATGCTCATCCGGACGTGGGCAATGCCGCCAGCCTCGGGCGAGCTGTGGGTTTGGTCGAACAGCAACCGTTCGGCGATTACCAGCGCTGCCCCACCGGTATCAAGGGCGTTTTTGCTGAGCCGCTGAGCGCCGTCGCATTGCGGGACAGACTGTGCACGGTGCTCGACCACCCGGTGCTGCTCGCAACGCCCGATGAAAGAGTGATCGTCCGGTCGGCCGGGATTATCACGGGCGGCGCGAACCGAGATTGGCCGCTGGCCTTGCAGGATGGGCTCGACGCCTATATCACCGGCGAAATGAGCGAGCACGACTGGCATGAGGCGCAAGAGGCCGGGATACACATGTACGCGGGCGGCCATAACGCCACCGAGCGCTTCGGCGTTCAAGCCTTGATGGAAAGGGTACGAGACACCTTCAATGTCGAGTGTTTCTTCATCCCGAGCGACAATCCTGCATGATCGGTTATGGCGCTTTCGACTTATCAGTTGCTGATTCACGTTCCCGAATATCTTCGAATCCGCATCGGGCAACTCGGCACCTTCGATTTTCCCGCGGGGAGTTACATCTATACCGGAAGCGCTAAATGCAACCCGGAAGCGAGGATTGCGCGGCATTTGACCAAGAGCAAACGGTTGCGCTGGCATATCGACTATTTGTTGGCCGCTTCCGGAGTCGAGGTGAACGACGTGTTAAGGATTGACGCAGCCGAATGCGAAATCAATCGCCTCACCGCAGGCCGCATCGTTGTCGCTCGTTTCGGAGCTAGCGACTGCCGGATGGGTTGCGGCAGTCATCTCAAGTATCGAATGGTCGGATAGGCCATTAGCCAGCCATGTTAAGCATCATCTCTGCCAAACCCCACGATGCCGAAGCCATCGCCGAAATGGCCTTGGATATATGGTGGCGTCATTACTATCCGGAGGTGCTGACTCGGGACGAGATCGAGTATTTTTGGAATCGCATGTACCGGCCTGAAGTAATACGGAGCGAAATGGAGCGCGGCATCGTTTACGAGCGAATCGAACTTCATGGCAAGACGATCGGTTTTCTCGCCTATCATCACCAACCGGAGCAGAGCCGTATCCGGCTTTGTAAGCTTTATCTCTTGCCGGAGCATCACGGACAGGGATACGGCGCGTTCGCGTTGGCGCACGTCAAAGCCGTCGCTGCGCGCTTAGGAGTTCGAGAGATTTATCTTTACGTGTTCAGGCGAAACAATAAAGCGGTTCGGGCCTATTTGCATGCCGGTTTCATCGTCGTCCGCGCCGAAGTGACCGAAGGCGGCGATGGTTACTATTATGATGATTACGTGATGTGTTGCAGGCTTGATCGAAGCGGTTGATTTGTGCGGCCGAGCAGCAGGCATTTATCGATATTAGCGGGCCTTGCTTGCTTTTTTAATTAAAAAAACAAGTCTTTAATCGGCTCCTTCCAATCGCAAACGGCATCTCTGGGAGCGCCAGAGACGCCCTTCCAATCGCAAACGTCGCTCCAGTCGCGACCCTTCTCGAAGAAGCGGGCTGCCGGCAAGGAATTGCCGACTTAGGACTTTTCCCGTTCCATTTGGTGGGTTGCGGTGCGCGTCTAATCTGCCGGGTTACACCGGTCTCTCGGAGGCGCACCTAACCCACCCTGCCATGGCTCCTTCCAATCGCAAACGGTCGCTTGAGTCGCGACCCTTCCAATCGCAAACGGTTGCTTTAGCCGCAACCCTTCCATCGTCAGTCGTTCGTTATTGCGCGGGCGTTCCGTGCTGCATCTGTTGACCGCCTTGCATTGGACCGCCGTGCTGCATTTGTTGGCCGCCATGCTGCCTCATCTGTTGCATGTGCTGCTGCATCATTTGCTGATGCTGCGCGTGGTGTTCGCGCATGAGTTTCCGTTGCTCTTCTTTCAGGCGCTCCCGTTCTTTATCATCCTTGGCGGCTATGATCTGGTTCATGAGTTCGTGCATTTTCAGCATGTGGTCCTGTGCTTGCCGAATGTGCTGCTCTCGCTGTTCGTCGGTCATGTTCCCCATCATGCCACCCATACCCCCCATCATTCCGCTCATGCCCCCCATGTTTCCACCCATTTGGTGCTGGCCGGTAGATGGTTGAGTGTTGTGCTCTTCGGCAAAGCCGGTCGAACAGATCGGAGAAATCAACAATGCAGCGGCTATGTATTTCAATGTTGTTTTCATAATGATCTCCTCCTCAACGATGAATCGTTTAAACCGTCAACTCTGGTCCGCCATCTTTTACGATGCGCGTTCCATCCTTTCAAAGTAGCAGCTAACGGGCGGATGCACCATAGGCGGGAGTAGTTCGAAGGTGACGTACATCGATGAAATGAAGATAGCGGTGGAGAAAAGCAGGGTTGATCGGGTTCCAATCTGTGAGCGTCTTTAGAAACCTAATGCGTTACATCGGCGTCATTTCGGATACTCATGGCTTGGTGCGGCCGGAAGCGATCGCAGCACTAAGAGGCTGCGAGCTGATTCTCCATGCCGGCGATATTGGTCGTCCTGAAGTGCTCGATGCGTTGCGATACATCGCACCGGTTGTCGCCATCCGAGGAAACGTCGATAAGGGTGCTTGGGCGGAGCCGCTTCCCGAGCGGGAAGCCGTTCGGATCGATGGCCACTGTATTTATCTCTTGCATAACTTAAAAGAGCTGGATCTGAATCCCGTGACTGCCGGGTTTGATGTCGTTGTTTCAGGGCATTCCCACCAGCCGAGGATCGAAAGGGAGGAGGGGGTTCTCTATCTGAATCCGGGCAGCGCAGGGCCAAGGCGGTTTAAATTGCCGGTTTCGATCGGACGTCTGATGCTCTCGGACGAAGAGCTGCAAGGCGAAATTGTCGAGCTCGATGTTTAAGAGGCTATGGCATTGGCGAGTTGGACAAGGTCGATCGCGGTCCATCATTTCGCCTGGAACTCGCTTCCGCTGGTGCCGGTCTCATTGATGTTCCGACGTGTCTATACCCCAAGTTCTGCGAGTCACTCTGAATGGATATCGGCACCGATTCACCGGGCCAGCGACGCTCTCCCGATATGGCGCGCGTAGTAGAGCGCAACATCGAAGCTTTGCTGGCCAAGCGTCAGCAGGAAGAGCAAAACAAAGGACTGCAAGATCGGATCGCCGATACGATTACGGGATTTACGGGAAGCATGCTTTTCGTTTATATCCATTTGATCGGATTTGGCCTTTGGATTCTGATCAATCTCGGGTGGATCGGCCTTCCGGTGTTCGACCCCACATTCGTTGTCTTGGCCATGTTCGCGTCGGTAGAGGCGATTTTTCTCTCTACATTCGTTCTGATTACTCAGAATCGCATGCAGGTTCAAGCAGATCGGCGAGCGGACTTGAACCTCCAGATCAGCTTGCTGGCCGAGCACGAGGTGACCCGCATCATTGCCCTGGTCAGCGCGATGGCCGAACGCATGGGAGTCGATACATCGAATTATCCCGAACTCTCCGAGCTGAAGCAGGATGTCGCTCCCGAGCAGGTCCTCGACAAGATTGAAGAAACCAAGGAGCAGTTCAGCTCGGATGCGGGAAGAGTGTCCGGCTTATCCGCTGAGGGCCGTTAATCATCCGGGGAAATGAATTCTCGTCCGTGCCGGAAGGCTTTCGCGCGCGATTTTTTTCCGCCCGTGTCAGCTTTTGCTTTCTTCTACTCGTCGGAGTTACGTATTATGTCGCTGTTGCCCGACAATAATAATAAACAACCCGATGGTAGAGCTTGCTTATATTTCCTCCCTCCGACTTATCGATCTTTATGTTTTCTATGGTTTCTCCTTTCTGGTTCTGGCGATAGCTGTCTTTTTGCAACCTAGAAGCGATCGGATGCTTCCGTTCGCCTCGGAGCTTTGGCTGTTGGGCGTATTCGGTTCGTTTCACGGCATCAAGGAATGGCTGGATGCCTGGATGTTGCTCAACCGAGCGGACGGCACAGGCCTACGTTGGTTGAATGCTTCCATACTGGTGTTTTCCTATTTGGCGTTGTTCGAGTTCGGGCGTCGCTTGGCCTTGATCTGTGCGGCTTCCCGCAACGAACAGCAACCGGTTTGGCGGCCGTGGCTCGGCGCTTGGATTTATCTTCCCTTCTTCATCGGCTTGCTCGCGTTGACATGGATCGCTGATGATGCCAGCCGTGGATTGAGCGCCGGCGGGCGCTTTTTTTTCGGTTTCAGCGGAGGCTTGATGAGCGGCGCGTCCCTGGCGGTGAAGCGTGGCCGCGTGTGCGGATGGCCGGTTTTTCCCGAGATCAAACCCTACTTTTATGTCGCGGCGGGAACACTGATTGCCTACGCGATTCTCGCCGGATTATTGATCGAGGGGGACACTGCATTTCCCGATTGGTTACCGACCGCGAGTTCTTTTCTTGCTGCCACAGGCGTTCCCGTTCATGCTCTCAGAGGGTTGTGCGCGTTCATGCTGGCTTTGGCTCTGGTGATCATTACTCGATCGGCAAACATTGCCGCGCGAAATCACGAGGAGGCTGCGCGCGCCGAGACGGCGGCGCTCAATGCTAGTCTCGCTCGGCGTGTGCGGGAGAGTACGGCTTCGCTCGAGGCGGCTAACCGAAAACTTCAGCAGGAAATCGATGAAAGAAAGCTCATCGAGCAGGGCTTGCGGGAAAGCGAGGCTGATTTACGGCGCGCACAGGCCGTCGCTCATGTCGGCAGTTGGCATTTGGACGTACGGAATAATGCACTCCGCTGGTCTTGCGAAACTTACCGAATCTTCGGCATTCCGGAGGCTATACCCCTCGCGCTCGAAGACTTTTTGAGGCTGGTTCATCCCGAGGACCGCGCGTATGTGGAGAGTTCCTGGCAGGCAGCCTTGCGCGGCGAGCCCTATGACATCGAGCATCGAATCGTAGTTTCGGATCAGGTGAAGTGGGTACGGGAAAGGGCCGAACTGGAATTCGATCTCAGCGGTCGCCCCCTCTCCGGTACCGGCATCGTTCAAGATATTACTCTGCAAAAACAGGCCGAGGCGGAACTGAGGCATGCCAAAGAGCTGATCCAATTAGTAGTGGACTCGATACCCGCGTATATCGCGTTGATCGATCGCGAGCAGCGCTATGTCTTGGTGAATCGAAGCTATGAGGATTGGTTTCAAAAATCGCGCGGCGAGATCATCGGCAAGCGTATGTCCGAGCTCATGGAACCCGGCATTTATGAGCAAGCGAGGTCACATGCCCGTGCAGCCTTGTCCGCCGAGGCGGCCCGCTTTGAATTGCTTGTCAGGAATCAAAAAGGAGCGCAGCGGTGGTTGGACGTTCAGTATTTGCCGCGTGTGGATGAGAACGGGGTGGCATCGGGGTTTTTTGCGCTATGGCTCGACATCACGCACCGCAAGCATACAGAGCAGCGGTTGCGGCAGGTGCTGGAGCGATTGCGGCTCTCCGAGAATCGGCAGCGCGAACTGGCGAGACTCGCGCAGCAGGAGCAGAGGCGAATGGGGGCATTGCTGTCGGCGATGAGTATCGGCATTTTGTTCGAGGACCGGGCAGGTCTCATCGAGTACGTCAATCCGGCCTTTCTCCGCATGTGGGCGATAGACGAGAACTTTCGGCTTGTGGGGCGCACGACCCGTGATGTCCTGGAGCATTCGACGCACCGGTTCGCCCGACCGGATCACGCGTCTAAATACGTGTTGCATGTACTCGACACTCATGAGATCAGCGAGCGGTTCGAGCTCGATCTATACGACGGCCGGGTTCTGACGCAGATATCCTATCCGGTGACCGATGACGATGGGCGGATCATCGGCCGTTTGTGGATTTATGAGGACATCACCTACGAACGCCAAACCGCTCAGCAACTCCTTTATTTGGCCGAGCGTGATCCTTTGACCGGCCTATTCAATCGTCACCGTTTCCAAGATCAGCTGGAACGCCTGATTGCTACGTCGGTGCGTACCGGCAGCAAATTCTGCCTCATCTATTTCGATCTGGACGAATTCAAGTACATCAACGACACGTTCGGCCACAAGGCCGGCGACACCGTGCTCGTGCGCATCGCCGGCGAGATATCCACCTTGGTGCGCCATGAGGAAACGTTCGCCCGGCTTGGCGGCGACGAGTTCGCCATTTTGAGCACGATGACTCCCAGCAGTGATCTTGAGGCTCTGCCGGGACGTATCGCGAATGCGATTTCGGCGATCCCGTTCCGGTTTCGCGGCACCAATATGCGCGTCACGGGGAGCGTGGGCGTGGCAGTTTTCCCCGACCATGGGGAAAATGCCGAGGATTTGGTCGCGCATGCCGACACCGCGATGTATCAGGCCAAGGGGCAAGGCAAGAACACCTGGGCGATTTATGATCCGACGCGTGACAGCTCGGAAGCCATGATGCAGCGCTTGTCTTGGAACGGGCGCATCGCGGAAGCGCTTCAGAAAGATCTATTCGAACTTCATTATCAGGGGGTTTACTCGGTTGCCGACGGCCGGTTGAGTCATTTGGAGGTTTTGCTCCGGATGCGGGACCCGGTCGATCCCGGATGCCTCATCATGCCGGGGCAATTTATTTCCATCGCCGAGAAGAGCGGGCAAATCACCGAAATCGACCGATGGGTGCTAAAGCACAGCATTGAGCTTCTCGCGCGGAATCCGTCCATTCCACCGCTTGCCATCAATATCTCGGGGCGCACGTTCGACGACCCGTCCCTGCCGCACTTCATTCGCAGCCAATTGAAACAGAATGGCGTCAATCCGGCGCGGCTCATCATCGAGCTGACGGAAACGGCGGCGGTGTCGGACATCCAGGATGCACAACGGTTTATCGAAGCCATACATCAGGCGGGTTGTCGGGTTTGTCTGGATGATTTCGGCAGCGGTTTTTCGACCTTCGGTTATCTGAAGTATTTAGGCGTCGAAGTGCTCAAAATCGACGGATTGTTTATCCGCGACTTACCGAACAATCGCGATAATCAGATTTTCGTCAAAGCCATGGTCGATGTGGCGCGGGGGCTGCAAAAAACTACCGTGGCCGAATATGTCGAGGACGCCGCAACGCTGGAAATGATCCGTAGTCTTGGCGTCACCTTGGCTCAAGGATACTACCTCGATCGACCCGTGGCCGATCACATCGCTCTTGGCTAAACGCTTACACGATCTGAGCGACAGGCTCGGCAAAGAACTTCTTCAATACGCTTAACAAATGAGCTTGATCGAGTACGCCCGCGCTTTCCCGAATGCTGTGCATCGCCCATAAAGGGCAACCTACGTCGACGGTAGGGATGCCGAGCCGAGCGGCGGTCATCGGCCCGATCGTGGAGCCGCAGGCCAGATCGGTCCGGTGTGAGTATTTCTGGTAAGGGACGTCCGCTTGCCGACAAAGCTCGATAAACTTAGCTTCGGTCATGCTGTCGGTGGCATAGCGCTGATTGGCATTGACCTTGATCGCAGGTCCCTGGTTGACCGCGATGCGGTGGAGCGGCTCGTAAGCGTTCGGAAAATTGGGATGATAGGCGTGGGCAGCGTCGGCACTGATCATGAAACTGCGGGCCAGGGCTTGCTTGTAGCGGGGCATATCCGCATCGGCGATACGCTCCAGGACATCCGAAATAAAGCTGCCCATCGCACCCCGGTTGCTTTCACTGCCGATTTCCTCATGGTCGAAAAAGGCGTCTACGCAGGTGTTTTCCGGCGCTTCGGTCTCCAGAAGCGCGATTAGCCCGGCATAACAGGAGCTAAGATTGTCGAGTTGGCTGTCGGCGATGAACTCGAGTTCCGGCCCCCAAAAAGAACCTTTTTGGGTATCGTAGACGTTCAAATCCCAGCTTAAGATGTCGCTTGGCTTACATTCAGCCATGTCCGCCACGAGACGGAAAAACTTCTGCTCCGGCGATTCGGCATCACAAAGGCTACTGAGCAGCAAGGGTAATTCGTTTTGCTTATTGAACTTCAGTCCGTCTTCATTGACGGAGCGGTTCATATGGATGGCCAAGTTGGTTAGGCGGACTAGAGGCTGTTCGAAACGAATCAGCCGGCTGTGCAGAGTCGCGTCGCTTTTGACGCAGATTCGGCCCGCGAGACTCAAGTCCCGGTCGCTGAAGGTTGCTAGGATCGGCCCGCCATAAACTTCGACGGCGAGGCGCATCATGGTTTCTGTCTGGTGCGGAGCCCTGGGTTTGAGGCGCAACCCGGGTGAATCGGTATGGGCGCCGACGATGTGGAAGCCGCTCTCGGGCAAAGGCTTGGAGCCGAGAATAAAGGCAATCAGCGAAGAGCCGCCGCGGATGACATAGTGCCTCCCGTGCGGACGCAAACTCCACGCTAGGCTCTCCTCTAGGCGAGTGAAGCCCTTCTCTAGCAACTGTTTCTCCATCATGGCGACGGCATGCCATGGGCTCGGACTTTCATCGATAAAGTCGAGTAGTCCTTGGGCGTGTTTTGCGGTTTCGGGCGTAATCATGCAGCGGAGTCTCGATAATAATTTACTGGACGGTTCTTGAATTCAGAGCAGTTCGATAAGCGCTCAACACATCGGGATCGATACAGACCAAATAAACCTTCTCGACATCTGAATTGCCGGCGAGGCATTCAAGAATCGTGGATACCGCGATCTTGGCAGCGGATTCCGACGAGAATCGGTAGGCTCCGCAAGAGATGGCAGGAAAAGCGATGGTCCTGACGTGATGTTCGCGCGCCAACCGCATAGATTCCCGATAACAGGAAGCAAGTCGTTCCGGCTCGCCGTGTTCGCCGCCGCGCCACACTGGGCCGACCGTGTGAATGATGTATTTCGCCTTCAGATTATAGGCGCTGGTCATTTTCGCCTTACCGGTATCGCAGCCTCCCAGTTTTCGACACTCCTCCAGAAGCCCCGGTCCGGCCGCGCGATGAATGGCTCCGTCTACACCCCCGCCGCCCAAAAGACTGTTGTTAGCGGCGTTGACGATGGCATCGACTTCGAGATGGGTGATATTTGCTTGAATGACTTCAACCTTACCCATTTAGATTTCCTCGTAACAATTACGCGTCAATGAAGCAACCAAGAGCCGACTTACCGGTGTGCCAACAAATAAATCGTTTGACGAGACTTGGTTCTGATTCGATACTATGTGATGGGCGACCGTTACAGACGGCGTCCTAACGGAGGAGTGACGATGCTAACAAAGATTTTAAAAAGCGTGCTTTTCCTGCTTATCATGCAAGCGCTTACGGCTGTAGCCTACGCTAAGCAGGAAAACATCAGCTTTCAACAACTAAAAGACAAATACTATCAAGATCATCCCGGAAAAGGAAAATTCGGGGACCTTTGGGAGCCTATTCCCATCCAGAAATATTGGAATCCGAAGGATTTTTATAAACCGCCTACGACCGTGACCGGCGAGGTTACGCGCGAACAATGCGTTACTTGCCATGAGTCCGTGACGCCGGGTGCGTTCCATGCTTGGCAGAATAGCGGCCATGCGAACTTGGACAAGATTCGCAACATGCCTAACGCTCAGGATCCGCGTTTTTACAAAAAGGCGAAGCTTGCTGAAGTCGAGCAGCAGCTGGTCAAGCAAGGGCTGCTCAAAGAGGGCGAACAGCTTAAGGATGTGGGCTGTATCGACTGTCATGGTAGTGTCGGCGCCAAATCCATTCAGCACGACAAAGACTTGGTGATGCCGGACCGCGCCAAGTGCGGAACCTGTCACACGACAGAGTTTGCCGAGGCCGAGGCTGAAAAGAATCAGGAATGGCCGCAAGGGCAGTGGTCTAAAGGCCATCCGTCCCATGCGATGGACTGGAAGGCGAACGTGGAGACCGCAATTTGGGCGGGAATGGCGGAGCGCGAGATCGCTCAGGGCTGCGATATGTGCCATTACCAGCAGAACAAATGCGATGGCTGCCATACGCGGCATACCTTTTCCGCAGCCGAGGCGCGCCAGCCGGAAGCCTGTTCGACCTGCCACAATGGCGTGGATCACAACGAATGGGAAAACTACCTGCTTTCGAAGCATGGTACGGTCTATTTGACCCAGGGCAAGGAGAAATGGAACTTCGAGGTTCCGTTGAAAGACGCTATCACCAAGGGGGGCTATACGGCGCCGACTTGCCAGACCTGTCACTTCGAGTTCGAGGGCGAATATTCCCACAATCTCGTACGCAAGGTCCGTTGGGCGTTTAATCCGACCCCGGCGATCGCCGATAATCTCAATCACCCCTGGTTCGAGGATCGGAAGGGCGCTTGGCAGCAAACCTGCGCGAATTGCCATTCGCCGAGCTTTGCCGAAAGTTATCTCACCGCAGCGGACAAGGGTACGATCGCGGGCCTTAAGGTAGAGCAGGAGGCGAAGAAGGTCGTCGAGGCTTTGCATAAAGACGGCCTGTTGCCGGGGCAGAAGACCAATCGTCCCGAGCCGCCGAAACCGGAGAAAGATGCCGCCGGCGGATTCTTCCAGCTGTTCTGGGCCAAGGGGAACAACCCGTCTCACGTGGAGCGCGTCTACGCAGACATGTGGGAGCACGACGTGATCAAGCTCTATAAAGGGCTGTTCCACGCCAATCCGGGTGGTTTTACCTACACCGAAGGGTGGTCGGAACTGATGCGCGATTACGCCATTATCATGGATGAGAATACGAAGCTTCGGGAGTCGGCCGGAACAACCGCGCAAAATGGCGAATCGTCGACCCGAGTGGCGTTGCGGGAGTTCAAGGAGGCCGCCACCAGCCGGTACGTGCTCGGTTCGCTCCTGGTTGCGGCCGGTATCGTGGTGATCCGTTCCCGCAAGCGCTAGGAGCGGCATGACGCGGCTAAATGAAGGAACCCGGCGGGGCAGCAAACCGAGACTATTCTTGGGCCTCGGGTTGCTGCTCGCCGGAGTAGCCCTTTTCTTCCTGGGATTGCCGCATTTCTCTTCCGAGGAGTGGCGGTTCGAGAAAACTAAGGAGATGAAGCCTGGCGATCCGGGGTTCCCCATGCTGGACGGTCAATTTCAGCCCGAGAGTCTGGCGGAATACGAGATCGGCCGGGCGGATCAGACGATGGTCTCTTTGCATGCCGTAAGCTACCGTGATAAGAACGGTACGTTGCGGCGTGCAATCGTTTATCCGCCTTCCGGCATTGCGTCATCGCCGGTGCCGAGTCCGGCCGACGGAAATCAAGTACGGCATGACCTTTGGGTGAATGCGGCGAAGGCGATTCGCCAGCACACGGACGAGAATGCCTTATTCGTGTCCTGGTGGGATAACGCTCAACGGATTCACTTTTTGACCGGACGCGATGCTTGGGCGGCGCTGCCGGTCGCCGAGGCGTTTCCTGAGCCACGGTCAAGACGTTTTTGGGGAGAAGTTGCCGGTGGTTTTGCCGAAGACGAGCAGCCATTGCGTCAGTTGGCGCATTGGTTGACGATGGACGCCGACCAGGCTCTTGCCGAACTTTCAGAGCGTCTGCCAAAAGATAAGCTGGTTTTTTGGGCCGTTAGTTTGGACGATCTGGCAAGGCTTTCTGAGATCGAGGCGTTAAGTGGCGTTAGTCTTCCGTTCGAGGCAAGGTTCTTCCCGGCTGAAGCAAATATCCACGCCCAGATTTCAGCGGTAAAACGTTGGGCGGAGGAAAAAGGCCGCGGCAGTTATCTGGTTCATCCTCTTCCCGGTGGCGGCATTCGTGCCTGGCGCATTACCTCGGAAGATGGTGAGAAAACTCTCCTAGCTCGACTGTTGCCCTTCGTAGGTTCCATGGGTCGTACTCCCGAGCAACTTCAGCTGGTTTATCAATCCGAGCAAGGCGCTTATCTAAGCATTTTCAAGTGGACCGTACGATAACCAAGCTGCGTACCAAAACGTAAAATTGGCACCGCAAAATTCTTAAGGCGCTTTGAAATGCGCTGGCACTCGTCAAGATTATTGTTGCGCTCTGGCACGCCTCTACTATTCTGCAATAATTCGGTCTCAACTTTGTGGCAGAATGGGGGAGGAGGAATGATCGATCAACGAAAGTACTTGCGGATACCACTCAACGCTAAAGTATCTATCATGCATGGCTCGCTCGGTACAGTCGAACTGACTACAGCCGATATCTCAGATGGAGGGTTGTTTATCCGAACGGCCGGTTGTCCGCAATTTGCCATCGGAGATGAGGTAAACGTCCAAGTCTGCGAGGTAGAGGACGCTCCCGTCGTTAGAGCGGTCGTCGTAAGACTGACGACTAACGGCGCAGGGCTCCAGTTTCTGGACGACGCCGAAGCAATTTAGCGCTGTTGGAATCCTTTTCACGCCGGTTAGCGAGAGCGTCACTCCGCTCTAATGTCGCTTTGTTCGATCTCTCTTTAACGTGTTCACGATAATTTTTTCCCTACATATTAAATGAATGGTCCAGAGCCTACGCTTCAAGCGAGGGGATTGGAGTGCGTGCGCTCCGATAGCCTTTTATTCAGTGACTTGAATTTCAGCGTCAGAGCCGGACAAGTTCTCCAAATCGAAGGGCCGAATGGTAGTGGTAAGACCAGTCTGCTGCGGATACTCGCGGGTCTTACCCCACCTAATGACGGTGAAGTTCTCTGGCGCGGCGAAAACATAGTCCGGCGGCGCTTTGCATTCCTTTCGGAAGTCGCTTACTTGGGGCACCAATTGGGATTGAAGGCGGAACTTTCTGTAGAGGAAAATTTGCGTCTGTCACTCGCCCTCAGCGGTTTGTCTTTTTCGCCCGTACGCTTGTCGGAAGCTCTTCAAACAGTAGGACTGATGGGCCGAGAAGATACTCCCGCGCGCGCTCTTTCGGCGGGGCAGCGGCAACGCATTACCTTGGCTCGATTGATCCTATCGACCGCGACGCTTTGGATTCTCGATGAGCCTTTTACGGCTCTTGATTCAAGCGGTGTTTCCTTAGTGGAGATGCTACTCGAGGCGCATTTGAATCATGGTGGCTTAGCTGTTCTCACGTCTCATCAAACCGTGCGGCTCTATGGTGGGCTCATTAAGCTGGCTTTGGCGTGAGACAGATGGCTAGCCCCTTTTTGGCACTACTTAAGCGCGATCTATTACTGGCCTTTCGGCATCGGGGCGAACTTGCTAATCCTTTGCTGTTTTTCTTAATCGTAGTGACGCTGTATCCGCTCGGGGTCAGTCCGGAAGAGGCTCTCCTCCGGAAGATCGCTCCCGGAGTAATCTGGATCGCGGCTTTGTTGGCTGCACTGTATTCGCTGGAAAATATGTTCCGATCCGATTTTGACGATGGGTCGTTGGAGCAGATGGCGTTAAGTCCTTATCCACTTTCGCTACTGGTGGTCGCAAAAGTGCTGGCGCACTGGCTGGTGAGCGGATTGCCGATGCTGTTGTTGGCTCCAGTGCTGGCTTTGTTCCTTTCTATGCCAGGTCCGGCCCTCGCCGTGCTCGAATTGACTCTGCTGATCGGTACGCCGCTCTTGAGCTTGATCGGTTCAATTGGGGTGGCGCTAACTGTTGGACTTAGGCGTGGAGGTATCCTGCTGACTTTGTTAGTCTTACCTCTCTATATCCCCGTTCTCATCTTCGCCACCAATGCCGTGTCGGCCGCTGCTGCGGGAATGCCTGTTGCCGGCCAGTTATATTTTTTAGCTGCTATGCTGGTGTTGGCACTGACTTTAGCCCCGCTGGCAACGGCGGCTGCTTTGCGAATTAGCCTAAGTTGATCATTATGTGGACGTTCTTCCATAAACTTGCTTCACCCAAACATTTTTATCGCATTTCCGGCTATTTGGTTTCATGGCTAGGGGTGATAACGGCGATATTATTGTTAGCTGGTTTATACCTTGGTCTATTCGTTGCCCCGCCTGATTATCAACAGGGGGAGAGCTATCGAATCATGTTCGTACACGTGCCTAGTGCATGGATGTCTCTTTTTATTTACGTTTTCATGGCCGTTCTTAGTGCGATTTACTTAATTTGGAATATTAAGCTGGCCGACGTGATGGCGAGCAGTTCCGCGGCGCTGGGGGCGTCCTTTACGTTTCTCGCATTAGCTACCGGGTCTCTTTGGGGTAAACCGATGTGGGGGGCTTGGTGGGTATGGGATGCGAGGCTTACGTCCGAACTCATTTTGCTCTTCCTTTACTTAGGCTATATTGCCTTGGTTTCTGCAATCGAAGATAAACGCTCAGCGGCTCGGGCGGGCGGCGTCTTAATTTTAGTTGGCGTGGTCAATATCCCGATTATCCATTACTCGGTTGAGTGGTGGAATACTCTTCACCAAGGACCTACGGTTACTAAATTCGACAAACCCTCTATCCACATAAGTATGCTGCTGCCTCTGCTGCTTATGGCCGCGGCGTTTCAGCTCTACTATTTCACAGTGCTTCTAATCCGTGCTCGTGCCGAAGTTCTCGATCGCGAAAGGCGCAGTGCTTGGGTGCAGGAGTCTTTCTCAGATCTCGCATCCCGCTAAGCGTCGTGTTGTAAGGTTGATTCATCTTTTAAAGTCTAAAGCCGCCTTATTTCGTCCCTCGTTAACAAAAAACCCCGGTCGATTTACATCAACCGGGGTTTCGTAAACTGTTCGCGACTTTAGAAGGCGCGAAATTATTTCATCATCGATTTTCTGAACATGCGATCCAATTTGCTGTTCACTTCCTCAGAAGCGGCGGCGGCTCTGCGGGCAGCAGATTCAGCGCTGGCGGCTTTGGATTCAGCAGCCTGAGCAGCGGACAACGCTTCGTCCGAGGTGCTCTTGACGGAGGAAACTTCAGCTTTCAAACCGTCAACCTGAGTTTGCAGGTTGTTGAGATCGGATCTGCTGGCGCAGCCAACCGTCAAGCCAGCAGACAAAAGTAATACGCCCAATTTGGTTGCTTTCATCATTGTTTCTTTCCTTTTTTATTGACTGAGAAACTTGGTGAGATCATCCGTCCCGAGGAACAAACGAGTGACGTTTTTAAGTGTGCCGCGGAATGGACAATCTTTCCAGTACTATTTTGGCACAAATTACCGAATTATCACTAGGGTGCCTTTCTTTACCCAGGCGCTGAGTCTATCGATTTGCTCGTTAGTCATGGCTATACACCCTTGAGTCCAGTCAAAAACCTCATGAACGGCGGGATTGGCCCGCCCTAAGCCATGAATTCCGATCTGTCCGCCGAGTATTGTGTTCTGAGGCGGAACGGCTGCGCCGACGCTGGTGCGTAAAATGGTGCGATAGGTATCTAGTCCAATTAAGCCCGTTTCATAGGCGCGCGCCGCGTTCTCACGATTGGGGTAGGTAAAGCCAAAAAACTTGTGGTATCGGCTGTTCTCATTGATCCAGCCAATGCGATATTCACCTAGCGGGGTTTTGTAGTCTCCTCGTTCTTTAAACAGACCAACGCCATGACGTCCAATTGCAATTCTTTCGAATACCTCCAAATCGTGATCGCCTTCCATTACCTTCAAGACGTGCGGTATGGTTTCGACCAACAGCCAAATACTTTCATCCTTCTCGCTTGCTCCCGTGTTTAACGAGAGCAGGACCGGAAGTACGCTGAGAACAGGTCGAAATTTCACGTGTGGTCTCCTAGATTCTTGTATTGCAGGGGCGCGCGCCAAAAAATTTTCTCGACGGGTAAGCGGCTTAGTAAAATAAATAAACGATTTCAGCCACCTTGAAAATACTAGCCATGCAAATCGAAACCCGAAAGACGACGCCTTATACCGACCAAAAGCCGGGAACCTCAGGATTACGCAAGAAAGTTAAGGTTTTTTTGCAAAAGAACTACTTGGAGAATTTCGTTCAGTCGGTTTTCGATACCTTGGGCGGTGCGGCTGAAAAAACGCTCGTTTTGGGTGGCGACGGACGCTACCTCAACCGCCAGGCGATCCAAACCATCATCAAAATGTCTGCTGCTAACGGCGTGGAACGGCTGTTAATAGGGCAGGGTGGGTTGTTGTCGACACCGGCGGCGTCTTGCGTGATCCGTAAGCACAAGGCGCACGGCGGATTCGTGCTTTCCGCCAGCCACAATCCCGGGGGGCCGGAAGAAGATTTCGGCATTAAATACAACGCAACCAACGGCGGGCCGGCGCCCGAGAGTTTTACCAATGCCGTTTACGCCCGCAGCCAAGTAATCGATCAGTACAAGATTATCCGAGCGGACGATATCGACATCGATACGATTGGCGAGTCCCGGCTTGGAAATATGACCATTCAGATCATAGATCCAGTGAGTGATTATGCCCAATTGATGGAGCATTTGTTCGATTTTAATTTGATCGAATCGGCGCTGAAGTCCGGTGCGATCACACTGTGCTACGATGCGATGCATGCCATTACAGGGCCGTATGCGAAGCGGATTTTGGAGGAAAGGCTAGGCGCCGCGACCGGTTCCGTGATCAACGGGGTTCCCTTGGAAGATTTTGGCGGTGGCCATCCCGATCCCAATTTGACCCACGCCCGGGAGCTGGCGAACCTCATGTTCGGGGCTCGGCCTCCTACGCTGGGCGCGGCGTCCGATGGTGACGGCGATCGCAACATGATCATGGGCAGCCAGTTTTTTGTTACGCCAAGCGACAGCCTTGCCGTTTTGGCGGCCAATGCGCATCTTCTCCCGGGTTATAAGGACGGGCTGCGGGGTGTGGCGCGGTCGATGCCGACCAGCCAAGCGGTCGATCGCGTGGCTCATGCAATGGGTATCGAGTGTTTCGAAACGCCGACCGGCTGGAAGTTTTTCGGCAATTTACTTGATGCCCGCAAGATTACGCTGTGCGGAGAGGAAAGTTTCGGCACCGGCTCCGATCACGTCCGCGAAAAGGATGGTTTATGGGCGGTGCTGTTCTGGCTCAACCTGATTGCCGTTCGCAAACAATCGGTGGCCGAAATCGTGCGCGAGCACTGGCGGCGGTTCGGTCGCGATTACTATTCGCGCCACGACTACGAAAGCATGCCCGTGGAGATAGGCGACGCCATCATGTCTCACCTCCGGGCCCAGTTGCCAGGACTCGTCGGCAAGATTTTCGGAGCTTATCAGGTTAGCCTGGCAGACGATTTCAGCTATCAAGACCCGGTGGATGGAAGCATCAGCGAAAAACAGGGGATTCGGATCATTTTTGAGAATGGATCGCGAATCGTATTTAGACTTTCCGGGACGGGCACGGAGGGCGCAACGTTAAGAATCTATCTCGAACGTTATGAGCGCGATCCAGCGGAGCATAACCAAGATCCGCAAGCGACGCTCAAGGACCTGATCGAATTAGCCGAGAGTCTTTCCGAGGTGAAGACACGAACCGGTATGTCCGGACCTACGGTCATCACGTAAGCGACGAATTGTCTTTAAGGCCGCCGAGTTATCGGCGGCCTTTTAATCGGTCGCCTTATCCTGCTTTCCCTGAAGCCTGCGAGCGAGGCGGGCATAGGCCTCCAAGCCCAGCGTTTCTGCTCGAGCCTGGGGATCGATCCCGAGGTCCCGAATTTCTCTTTCGTCGAACAGGTGTTTGAGAGCGTTTCGGAGCGTCTTGCGGCGTTGCGAGAAGGCTGCAGCGACGACATGTCCCAAAGGACTGGGATCAACATCCACGGGTTTGGTTTCGTGAGGCACCAGGCGGACGACGGCGGATATGACTTGCGGTTGTGGATAGAAGCTCTCGGGAGGCACCTCGAAGAGACTATCCGCACGGCAATAGTATTGAGCCATGATGCCGAGCCGCCCATAACTTGGGTCGCCGGGCGCGGCACACAGCCTATCGACGACTTCCTTCTGCAGCATGAAATGCATATCCGCTATGCATCCCGTCTGCGCGAAAAGATGAAAAAGCAGAGGCGTAGAGATGTTGTAAGGCAGATTGCCGACGATCCGAAGTTTTTCTCCTGCACTTAATTCGCAGAACCGAAATTTGAGGGCATCTGCGCCGTGGAGGCGGAACTTGGTGTCGCCCGAGAATTTCTTTTCCAGCAAAGCGGCCAAATCTCGGTCGATTTCAATCGCGTCCAATCGTTTGCAGAGAGGTAATAACGCTTCGGTCAAGACGCCTTGACCGGGGCCGATCTCCACCAGGTGGTCTTCCGGTTTAGGCGCTATTCCGAGAACAATTTGCCGCACGACCGTACTGTCGCGCAGAAAGTTCTGGCCGAACCGCTTGCGGGGGTGATGATTCATGAAATCTCAGTTATTCCGTGACGCATTCTATCCGCCATGCCGATAGCCTCCTCAATGGCGGCTTCCAAGCTTCCCGCATCCGCTTTTCCTGTACCGGCCAAATCCAAGGCCGTGCCGTGATCGACCGACGTGCGGATGACAGGCAATCCCAAGGTGAGGTTGACCGCGCGGCCGAAGCCTACATATTTCAGCACTGGCAGCCCTTGATCGTGGTACATGGCGAGCACGGCGTCGGCGTGCTGGAGATATTTCGGAAGAAAGAGCGTATCCGCCGGCAGTGGGCCGACCAGGTCCATGCCTTTTTGCCTGAGGGATTCAAGCACGGGCTCGATGATTTCGATTTCCTCGCGTCCCAGATGGCCGCCTTCGCCGGCATGGGGATTGAGACCGCAGACGAGAATGCGCGGTGTGATGATGCCGAAGCGGGCGATCATGTCCCGGTTGAGTATCGTAAGTACGGTGGACAACCGTTCGCGCGTGATGCTGCGGCTGACCTCCGCCAGAGGTAAATGGGTCGTTGCCAATGCGACGCGAAGGCCTGGTGCGGCGAGCATCATCACAGGATGGCCTCCAGTGAGGGCCGCGATGAATTCGGTATGTCCGGTGAAGACGATGCCGGCCTGGTTGATGATTCCCTTGTGTACGGGCGCGGTGACCAGGGCATCGAAGCGTCCTGCCATGCAGGCTTCGACGCCGCTGGAAATGGTCTCGAGAACATAGGGTGCATTGGCAACGTTCAATCGGCCGCAAGTCGGGTCGGCAGCATTGGCTGTCGGCCATACTTTGATCGATCCGGGGCGATGTGCTTCGATCTCGTCGACTCCCGGTGTTCGGATCTTAAGGCTAAGGCCCAACTGTTCCGCTCGGTTCGCCAGCAACAAAGGGTCACCGATCACGGTGAGATCGCAGGCCAGTTCTCGTTGCGCGATCTGCACGCATAAATCCGGGCCGATGCCGGCGGGCTCTCCTGTAGTCAACAGTATTCGAGCAATCATTGGAATGAAGGTATAAAGGAGGTGCTTTCCGGCTCGTTCAGGCGAATTTCGACATAGGCCTCGTCGCGAATCCGGCGCAGCCAAAGCTCGGTTTCTTCTTCCACTTTACGTTTGAAGATTTCCTCGCGGGCTTTGTTCTTCGACAATTCGTCGGTATCGGTGGACTCTTGCCGTTCCAAAACTTGAATGAGATGCCAGCCGAATTGGGTTTGCACCGGATCGCTGAGCTGGTTGACCGCTAACCTATTCATGGCGTCTTCGAAGGGCGGCACCAAGGCGCCCGGTTGGACGAAACCGAGATCGCCGCCCTTGATTGCCGAGCCTTTGTCGTCGGAGTGGCCCCGTGCCAGTGCGGCAAAGTCTTCGCCGCCTTCGATACGCTGTTTTAGACTTAAAAGCTTTTGTTTGGCCTCTTCGTCCGACAGAACTTCATTGGGTTTAATCAGGATATGGCGCACGTGGGTTTTGGTCATCCGCTCGTTCTCGCCGCCTTTGATCCCGAGCAGTTTGATGATGTGAAAACCGCTCGGACTTCGAACAGGACCTTCGATGCCGCCTTCCTTCATCGTGGGCACCAAATCGGCAAACAGGGACGGCACCTGGCTCAATTTGCGCCAGCCGAGATCACCCCCGCTTAAAGCCTGCGGCGAATCGGACGAACTCAGGGCGGCTTGCTTGAAATCCAGTCCCTTTCTGAGTTCATCGATCAACCGCTCGGCCCTTTCCTTGGCCTTTTGTACTTCCGAGGGCGAAGCGGCTTGGGGGGTTGCGATCAGAATATGGCCCAGCAGATATTCGCTGTCGCGGTTGACATCCGATTTTCCGTGGGTTTCGAGATAGTGCTGCACTTCGTGATCGCTGACTTTGATCTGGCTGTTGACCTGACCGCTTCTCAGTCGCCCAACGGTGATCTCGTTACGGATCTGCTCGATGAATCCAGCGTAATCGATCCCTTCTTCCCGCAACGAACGGCGAAACTCCTCCAGGCTCATGTTGTTGCGCTGAGCGATTTGCTGCACCGCCTGCCTGAGGGTTTCGTCGTCGACGCGAATGCCGGCTTTTTCGGCCAAATGCACTTGAATTTTGTCGACAATCAGGCGCTCCAAGACTTGGCGGGTCAAAATCTCGTCCGGCGGAAGTTGTGTGTTGTTTTGCCGTAGGTTGGCTTTGATGGATTCGACTTTCTGTTGCAGTTCGCTCTCCAGGATCACGCCGTCTTCGACAACGGCCACGATGCGATCGATGGGTTCGTCCGCGACTGCCGCCCACGGCAGCAGGATGAACGACAACAAAATGAATCTGCCGAATGGGGTCCTTCTCGAAAGGAAAAACGAGGTCTTTGACATGGTCGGTTGCATTCGATTAATCGTCTTCAAGCCGGAAGCCGCTGATGCTACGTTGCAAGAACTTGTCTACCTGGTCGCCGAAACGGGTCAAGCCTTTCAGTTCAAGCTGAACGAATACCCCGTTATTCGCGGTATTGCCGCCATTGGTTCCGGTCCGCACGTCGTTGATGTAATGCCGCCCTATGAGACTGAAACGCCAGCAACAGGTTTCGCGCTCGATCCCTAAGAAGCTTTCCAGCGTGACTTGATCCAGCAGCGAGTATTGCCAGCGACCGATGGCATTCCACCCCTTTGCAAACGGTAACCGGAAGGATACATCGGTCAGGTCCAGGCGGACGAAGTCGAAGTTTTGATCGCGGCGGAACCGATAGGCGACGTTGAACAGATGATTGTCTCGGTCGTCGTACTGCAGGGCCACTTGGCCGCGATCGATCGTGCCTCCCTCCGGGTTCCACTGTCCGCCGGTACGAAGCGACCAGGTATCGGTCAAGCGGGAATAGACTTCGGCCACGAGGTTGGATTTGTCCCCGGTTTTTTCGGGGATATTGGGCAAGGTCACATCGCGATCGTCGAAGTAGAAAATTTCTCCGATACTTGCCCGGAGGCGCTCCATTCCCGAAGCCTGGTCGATCAATCTGGAGGTGAGTGCCAGTGTGACCTGATTGGCATCTCCTAAGCGATCGGCTCCGGTAAACCGGTTCTCGCGAAATAACTGATAAAAGCTGAAGTCGTATTCGCCGGTATCGAACACGGGAAGATCTTGTTGGTTCTTGTCCGGAATATAGAGGTAGAAGAGCCTCGGTTCCAAAGTCTGGAGCAGCGGCGTTTCGGCCAGTTCAAACTCGCGCTCGAAAAACAGTCCGCTGTCCAGTGAGAAGATCGGCGCGGTTCGGCTCGGACTGTCACTGGCGCCGGGGACTTGATCCTGTAACCAATACTGGGTGTGCTGCAAGCTCAAGCTCGGAACGACGAAACCGGCGGCTTTTTGCCATGGGTATGAAATCCGCGGTATTACATTGAGCCGTTGGCCGGTGACTAGGCCGCCGGTGTGATTGAAGTTCGCGATCTCGCTAAGGCCGTTGAAGACAAAGCCGGTGTTGCCTAATGCGTGCCCGTAGTTGAACGTTACCTGCGGAAGACGGTAATAAGGCCTCGCCCCTGCCGGAATCGTTGGGTCGATCGTCTGGTAGTAATCGGCCAGGGTCGAAACACTATAGCCCGAACCGACGTAATTCAGCTGACCGTAACTGCGGATATGTCGCCGGTCGACGATATTCAGCGGGTTGCCCAACTCGTTCAGATAACGATCGTCGGACACATAATGGGCGTCCACATGGGAAAACAGGTTTTCGGTAAACCGGGTATCGTTCAAAAAGCCGACCTGACCTCGGCTATCGCCGCGCACATCGTCGTGGGGCATGTACTCGGCCAATACGCGGCCCCGGGTTATTTCGGTCAGATATCGGAATTCGCCACGCAAGAGCAAGCCGCGCTTGGTGAGAAGCCGCGGTGTGAAGGTGGCGTCATAATTGGGCGCCAGATTGAAGTAATACGGCGCCGTGAAGTCGAAGCCCCCCACTTTAGTGCTGCCGAACGAGGGCGTGAGAAAGCCGGTCAGCCGGCGGTCGTCAACCGGGAAAGTCATATAGGGCGTGTAAAGGAAGGGTACGCCTTTGAATTCGAGCCAAGCGTGTTTCGCCGATCCTCGCCCGGTTTCTTTGTTGATCTTCACATTGCGGGCGTGGAGCATCCAATCCTGGTCGCCGGGCGGGCAGGTGGTGTAGGTGAATTTCTCGTAGCGAGATAAAGTATCGCTGTCGAAATGCGTTAAACGCGAGGTGCCCCGCGCCGGGACCGTTTCCAAAATGAACTGGGCGTTGCGAAGAACGCCCCGGTTCGTATCGAGCTCCAGGAAGCCGGTATCGCTGGAGAAGGTTAGTCCCTTCTCCTGATAAATGACATTGCCCCGTGCGTTCAGGGTTTCTGAAACGGTATTGTGGGTGACGAAATCCCCCCACAACTTTTGATCTGCCCGAGTCAGCTCGGCGGAACCAGTAAAGGTTGCGATTTCGTCATCCACCATTTCGGCATAGTCGGACCGAATTTCCAACGGTTGCTGTTCACGTGCGAGCTTGTCCTGCGGGGTTAGCAGAAACTCGGTCATCGGCGCCGATTCGGGTTTGCCGGCGCAGGCCCTTGCCCAAGGATCAGCCTGAAGCAAGGCGGTCAAGTTACGAAAGCGCTGTTCGTCTTCCTCGGTAATCGTGGTCGTTTCCGCCCAATTTTCGACCTTTTGACTTTCGTCGGCGACCACATGCGGGAGACCTTTGGGGTCCGGTCCGACTAAGGAGCAGTCCCAATCCTTGCCGGTTTCGCCGGGACGGCAGCTCCAGCCGGGCGGCTTGGCCGTTGCAACCGATCTGGGCGGCAAAGGCTGGACGGGTTGATCCCTCCGTTTCAGCTCGGGTTTAGCACTCAGTACGGGGTCTCGAGTTGATGGCGGACGGACCGGTTCTGGTTTGGCTATAGGAGGTGTCGGGGCTGGCTCCATCTCCTTCGTCGGTTCAGCCGTTTCGAGTTCGGGTTCGGTTGGCGTCGTGGTGGCGGTTTCAGGCTTGGATTTTTTGGTAACGCAGACCCACTCCTTATCGTCCTTGCTGCGTTGGCAATCCCAGTCAGACGCAGCAGCCAGCAGATAGGCAGGGTTCAGTCCAAGGCACAAGATGAACGCCCATCGACCACGATTAAGATGAATCAGAAACACCATGCTGCGGCTGAGGTACTTTAAAACCGAGAGGCAAGTCGCGAAGGGGCTGCCACGCAATCTAAGTTGGTGAATGAGGCGGCAAAAGGTGCGATAGGGGCGGAATCGCGGAAGGCATTATCTTAAAGCTGTTCTTTATGGTGAAATATCCAATCCAATCGCGGCATTCTACCGTAAGATCCGCGTTATTCGAGTATTTTTCGATACAGGGACCGTCAATATGACAATACAGCAAGATGAACGGCTCGAGGCGCTTTCCGGCTGGCTGCTCGACAGCCTCAAGCTTGCGCTTGAGGCTGTCGAGCCCGCCTCTAGCGATGCCAGTTTCAGACGTTATTTCCGTGCCTATTTCGATGGGGTTTCGTGCATTGTGATGGATGCGCCGCCGCCTAAGGAGAATGTGCGCCCTTTCGTCAGGGTAGCCTCGCTCCTGCGGAATGCTGGCGTTCAAGCGCCTGAGATCATCGCGGCCGACGAAGAGCAGGGTTTTTTGTTGCTCACCGATTTTGGAACCCGTTCGTATCTAGACTGTTTAAACCCCATCTCCGTCGACCGTCTCTATGAGGACGCTCTGGACGCTCTATTGCGCTTGCAGCATGGCGTGGATATCGAGACGTCCGGATTGCCTTTGTATGACGAACGCCTGCTCGGTATCGAGCTGGATTTGTTCCGCGATTGGTTTCTCGATCGGCTTTTGGGATTGACTTCCGATACCGCGGAATCCACCGTTTTTGACGAGGTGAAGCGGCTTCTGATCGCATCCGCGCTGGAGCAACCCAGAGTCTGCGTGCATCGGGATTATCACTCTCGCAATCTCATGGTTACCGAGCGCCTCAATCCAGGTGTTTTGGATTTTCAGGATGCAGTCATTGGGCCTGTAACCTATGATCTGGTATCACTTTTGCGTGATTGTTATATCTCATGGCCGCGCTCTATGGTGGAGGTCTGGATGATCGACCATTACACGCGTCTTGCCGAAGCTGGGTTCCTTTCTTCGGTCGGTCTCGATGCCTTCCGGCGGTGGTTCGATCTGATGGGGATGCAGCGCCATCTTAAAGCCATCGGTATTTTCTCCAGGCTGAAGTTGCGAGATGGCAAGTTGGGTTATCTCAAGGATATACCACGTACCATGAGCTATGTGCTCGATGTGTGCAGGCACTATCCGGAGTTCACCGGTTTCTTGCGCTTTTTGGAAAACCGGGTCTTGCCCCAAATGACTTCGGATAAGGTGACATGAAAGCCATGATTTTGGCGGCCGGACGCGGCGAACGCATGCGGCCTCTGACCGACAGTACGCCGAAGCCGCTGCTGGTCGCGGGGGGGCGCCCACTGATCGAACACACGATCGAATCTCTGGCCCAGGACGGGTTCGTCGACATCGTCGTCAACACGGCCCATCTCGGAGAGCAGGTCGAAGCCCATTTGGGAGACGGCGCCCGATTCGGAGCAAGGATAGTCTATTCCGCCGAAGGCGAAGCGCTCGAGACAGGCGGCGGTATTCACCGTGCATTGCCGCTATTGGGCGAGCACCCGTTCCTGGTGGTTAACGGCGATATCGCTACCGATTATCCTTTCGGGCGATTACGCAATCAGACTTCCGGGTTGGCTCATCTGGTGCTGGTGCCCAATCCGCCCCATCATCCGCGGGGCGATTTCGCTCTGCGTAGCGGGATGGTTCAGGATTCTGGGGATGGCCGTTTTACCTTCAGCGGCATCGGTGTTTATCGTCCTGAATTGTTTGCGGGTTGTTCGCCCGGCAAGTTTCCTCTGGCGCCTTTGTTGAGGCGAGCAATGGCGGATGGTCTGGTAAGCGGAGAAATGTATGGGGGTTTTTGGATGGATATCGGGACCATCGATCGGCTCCAAGCATTCGATGAGCACTTGAGGTCTAATCAAAAATGAGTGCCTCGACTGGCCTAAACCTGGAGGTTTGAGATGCAGGGCAAAATGTTCCCGGAATCAAATGCAAGAGATCTCGGTAAAGAGAAAAGGCTTACCCAGGTTATTTATGCTTTGCAGGCCGCGTCCTTCTTGGTTGGAATCACCTATATCGTCGCGGCGGTGATCAACTACGTGAAGTGGCCGGACGTGGCGGGGACTTGGTTGGAGACCCATTTCCGGTGGCAAATCAGGACCTTTTGGTACAGCATCCTATGGGGAATCGTGGGTGGGTTGACGTTATTTCTATTTATAGGCTACGTCATCCTTACCGCGAACACGATCTGGATCGTTTATCGTATCGCCGTGGGGTGGATAGCGCTAAGCGAAGATCGGCCGGTAAGTTGAAGAAATCCTGAAAAAACCTACTACGCGTCCCGTGTTCGCGCCTCTCGTCATAGACTGGGGGCGCTCGCGACGGTCTGTTTCACGGCCTCAAAGGCTAAAGGGCCTGCAGCGAACCGCTGTGAAAAACCAATTGGCCCAGGAACTCTTCCCCTTGCTCCAGGCACTCGATTCGGGTGATTCCGGCGGCGGCGACCTTGATTCGAAACAGGTTCGATAAGGGAATATCCAGAATGTGGGCAAGCACCATGCGGATGATGCCGGCGTGGCAAATGATGAGAATATGCTTTCCGGCGTGGCGGTTCAGTACGTCGTTCCAAGCCGAGACAATCCGGCTCCTAAACTCCGCGAGTCCTTCGGCGTCGTCAGGGCGATTGTTCATGGGATCGCGATAAAAACGCTGGATCAGGCCGGGGTCGTACTGAGTGATTTCCTCCCGCGTCTTGCCTTGCCATACACCGAAACCGATTTCCTTCAATCGCGGTTCAATTTCCAGCGGAATGCCGCTCCGCTCGCTCATTTCTTCGGCAAAGGCTTGGCAGCGAGTGAGGGGAGAGGTGACGATAATCTCCCAGGGGTGATGCTGGCCGACGGCGGCCCGCATCTGCGACCAGCCCTTATCGCTCAAGGGGTCGTCCATCTGTCCACGGTAGCGGCTTCCACCCACGGGCTCGCCGTGGCGCATTAGATCGATGAGAGTTGTGACGCGCTCGTCGGTAATCAAGTTTTAGCCACCTCGTCGAGACGTTGCCGAGCCTGCTTTATGGCCGTCCGGACCTGGTCGGGAGCGGTTCCGCCGAAGTGGTTGCGCGCCCTGACGGAACCTTCCAGGGTCAGAACTTCAAAAACATCGGGTCCGATCGTAACAGACAATTGCTGTAATTCGGTCAGTGACAACTGGGAAAGATCGCGCCCGGATTCGATGCCCAAACGCACGGCCTTGCCGACGATCTCGTGGGCGTCGCGGAACGGAACCCCTTTGCGAACCAGGTAATCCGCCAAATCCGTAGCGGTTGCATAGCCTTTCTGTGCCGATTCGTACATGCCGTCCCGGTTCGGCCGAACATGAGGCATCATATCGGCAAAAGCCCGCAGGCAATTTTGCAAGGTGTCGACCGTATCGAACAAGGGTTCCTTGTCTTCCTGATTGTCCTTGTTGTACGCCAAGGGCTGGCTTTTCATCAATGTCAACAAGCTCATGAGGTGTCCGAAGACACGTCCCGATTTGCCGCGTACGAGTTCCGGAACGTCCGGGTTTTTCTTTTGCGGCATGATGGATGAGCCGGTGCAAAAAGCGTCCGGCAGATCGATGAAGCCGAACTGAGCCGATGTCCATAGAATCAGTTCTTCCGAGAAGCGCGACAAATGCATCATGATCAGGCTGGCGCAGGCGGTGAATTCGATGGCGAAATCACGATCGCTGACCGCATCCAATGAATTCGGCGCCGGCCGGTCGAAGCCGAGCAGTTCAGCGGTATAAAACCGATCCAGCGGAAAGGTGGTGCCGGCCAAGGCGGCTGCGCCCAAGGGCATGACATTGACGCGTTTTCGGCAGTCGAGCAGGCGCTCGTAGTCCCTCGCCAACATTTCGTACCAAGCCAATAAATGATGGCCGAAGGTTACCGGTTGAGCCACCTGGAGGTGAGTGAATCCTGGCATGATGGTATCCGCCTCGCGCTCCGCCAAGTCGAGTAAAGCCTGCTGAAGCCGAAGGATTTCTCCGGCAATCCGGTCGATTTCATGGCGTAGATACAGGCGGACGTCCGTGGCTACTTGGTCGTTCCGGGAGCGGCCGGTGTGCAGCTTCTTCCCCGCTTCGCCGATACGATCGGTGAGGCGGGCCTCGATGTTCATATGCACATCTTCGAGCTTTACCGACCAGAGGAGCTCACCGCGTTCGATTTCCGCCCGGATCTGTTCCAATCCTTGCGTAATGATTTCGCATTCCTCTCTGTTTAAAACACCAATGCGCTTCAGCATCGAGGCATGGGCGATGGAACCTCGGATATCGTGAAGGGCGAGACGCTTGTCGAAGTCAACGGATGCAGTAAAGGCCTCTACGAAGGCGTCGGTAGCTTCAGTAAAACGGCCTGCCCAGGGTTTTGGTTCGCTGCTCATCGGAATCTTATAAAAAGGCTTTTGTTTTGACCATTATAACCGGAGTGCCTCGTCTTCGAAGAGGATGTTCAGTTGACGGCGGCGGAAAGTAAATCGCCGAGACTTGACATAGATCAAAATCACGTCTACGTGGGCGTTATAAATTTCGCTGGCCTACTCGGCATGTAGATCACTGAAAAAATTCAATATTCAGGAGACAAATCCGATGGCCCTTTTAGAGTGGACTAAAGAAGCATTTGGCACAAACGTCAGCGAAGCCGATCATCAACACCAGGAGATTTTTTCCATGTTGAACGGTTTGCACGACACACTGGCAACCGGCGATCGTCAAGCAGTCGGGCGTCAGTTGGATGCATTGATTGATTATGTAGCCATGCATTTCAAAACCGAAGAGGATCTGATGCAGGCTCATGGATATCCGGATTTCGCCGCACACAAGGCTAAGCACGATGAGTTGGTGCAGACCTGCCTCGATGTGCAGAAGAAATTTCACGCCGGTGCGCTCGACATTACCCCGGAGACCACCGGTTTTGTCAAAGACTGGCTCGTTAATCATATTCCCAACATCGATAAACATTACGGTCCGTTTTTTAACGAAAAGGGCGTTGCCTAACGCTCGCGGACTAAGAGCCGCGTTTTTCCGCGTTTCGCAGCTGCAACCTCACTCGTCGAAGATTGCCGGCTTCGAGGCCGGCAATCTTTGTTATTCATGATTTATTCGCTTCTTAGCCTGTAGTAGCATTTTGGGGGAAAAATAACGAACTCGGACCTTGTAGATGACCCAACCCTCCTGCCTTCCAGCGTGGCAGTTGCTCGAACGACATCACCGTGAAATCAGCGATCTCCACATGCGGGATTTGTTCGCTGAGGACCCGCGGCGTTTTGAGCGGTTCTCGTTGCGCCTTGACGATCTTTTGTTTGATTACTCGAAAAATCGAATCACGGATCAAACTGTGACACTGTTGCTCAATCTGGCCCGGCAAGCCGGATTGGAAGAGAAAATTGCCGCCATGTTCCGGGGTGACAAGATCAATGTCACCGAAAACCGCGCCGTATTGCACGTGGTCTTGCGCAATCGTTCTAACCGTCCCATCTTCGTCGATGGCAAGGATGTGATGTCCGATGTCAATCGGGTTTTGGAGCAAATGCGGCGGTTCAGTGAATTGGTACGCTCCGGCGAGTGGCGAGGCTGCACCAGCAAAGCCATCACCGACGTGGTGAACATCGGCATCGGTGGTTCCGATTTGGGACCCAAAATGGTGGTGCAGGCACTTTCGCCCTACATGCAGCCCCGACTACGCGTTCACTTCGTATCCAATGTGGACGAAGCGGATCTGTTGAAAAACCTGAACGGCCTCAATCCCGAAACTACGCTGTTCTGCGTCTCCTCGAAGACCTTCACCACTCAGGAAACCATGACCAATGCCCGCTCGGCCCGGGAATGGTTCTTGGCGAAGACCAATGACGAAGCCGCGATTGCCAAGCATTTCGTGGCAGTTTCGACCAATGCCGAAAAAGTGGCGGAATTCGGCATCGATACCGCGAATATGTTCGAATTCTGGGATTGGGTAGGCGGCCGGTATTCGCTATGGTCGGCCATCGGTTTGCCGATTGCTTTGGCAGTAGGCATGGATGCATTCGAAGCGCTATTGGCCGGCGCTCACAAGGTGGACGAGCACTTCCGATCTCAACCCGTCGAGCGGAATATTCCGGTGATCATGGGGTTGCTCGGCATCTGGTATGCCAATTTTTTCGGCGCCGAATCCTATGCCATCCTGCCCTACGATCAATATCTCGAAGAGTTGCCCGCTCACCTGCAACAGGTCGATATGGAAAGCAATGGCAAGATGGTGGATATCAAAGGCAATTCGATCGACTATAGCACCGGTCCGATTATCTTCGGTCAGCCTGGCACCAATGGACAGCATGCCTTTTACCAATTGATTCATCAAAGTCGAAAGCTGATCCCTTGTGACTTTCTCGCGGCTGCCCAAAGCCATCATGGTCTCGGCCGTCACCACGAGATACTGATTTCCAATTTCCTTGCCCAGCCGGAGGCGCTGATGCGCGGCAAGACTTTCGACGAAGCAAAGGCCGAGCTAGAAGCCGGAGGAATAACCGGTGGGCAATTGACGGAGTTGGCTGCGGCAAAAACGTTTCCCGGCAACAAACCGTCCAATTCGATTCTTTATCAAAAATTGAGCCCGGAAACCCTAGGCTCGCTGATCGCTATCTACGAGCACAAGGTCTTCGTCCAAGGCGCGATCTGGGATATCAATTCCTTCGATCAAATGGGGGTCGAATTGGGCAAACGGCTGGCGAGGGCCATTCTTTCGGAACTGGCCGATGACAGCATGGTTTCATCCCATGACGCTTCCACGAATGGCCTGATCAACCACTATAAACAGTTACGTTAAGGCGTGTCGGTCATAAGTCTGCTCTCACGACAAATCGGCTTCGTCTTTTGCGATGCTCTCTCCAAGAGAAAAGGACTCACTCGTTCTTCCTCTTGGCGGAGGGCCGATCGCTCCTTTCCGGCACATCCGATTTAATTGTCCTGCTAGCCTGTTCCGCAGAGAGGGAGAAAAGGCTGACGGCGCTGGTTCCAATAATAAGCGTTTACTCTCAGGAACTACGCATTAGTCAAATCTGATCGAATAAGAAATAGGCCGGACCACTACTGGACGGTAACTTTTTTGGCCTGTTTAAGGAGCGAACGATATGACCAACCTCAAAGATCCTACGGTATCCCACCCTGGCGTGCTGTCGCCAGTACATCCGGACATTGAGCGTTATATCACCAGTCTCACCGGTTCGACCGACACTCCGGTCCTCTTGGAAATGGAAGAATTGGCCCGTCGGCAAAATTTTCCCATTGTCGGACGGCTGGTCGGATTGTCTCTGAAAACTCTCGCCAAATGTATCGGAGCGAAGCGGATTTTCGAATTCGGCAGCGGCTACGGTTATTCTGCCTACTGGTTTGCGGAGGCGGTCGGACCGGATGGACAAGTAATCTGTAGCGATAGCGATCCTAACAATCTCTCCAAAGCGGAATATTTTCTTCGTCAAGCTGGGCTGTGGGGCTGCATCGACTTTCGAACCGGCTTTGCTCAGGTTGTCTTCCAGGCTGCTGAAGGGGAATTCGATATTTGCTACAACGACGTGGACAAAGGCGATTATCCTGACGTGTGGCGTCTCGCCAGGGAACGTATCCGGCCGGGAGGACTTTATGTTGCGGACAATGTCTTGTGGCATGGCCGCGTGACGGTCGAAAACCCGGTTGACATCGTGGTCGGCTGGACCGATGCAATACGCGAACATAACCAGCTCATCTTCAACGATCCGGAATTCGATGCGTTCATCAATCCGACCCGAGATGGGGTGATCGTTGCCCGAAGGAAATAGACAGTTCAAATTTTTGTTCGCATGGCGTGCGAAGCTGCTCCCATCGAGTCGATCAACCCGTCAGTTTGCTTCGTTACGCAGGTAACAGTCTCCACGGTTAATAGTACGGTATGGTTTGCGCGTGCCTTTAGCCTGCTCAAGAATAGCTTCGACCCGCTGTAACATTCCAGTTTTGGTAAAGCGGGTCGATGTCACCTACTATATACATCGTTCGTTTTGATCATCACCGTTCGATACGGCTGTCTTAATCGTCCTCCGCAATCATTTTCTTCGTCCGAGTTAGGAATGACTTATGAATCAAACGCTCACCGGCAAATCGCGTAAACGGGTTCTTGCACTGTCACTGGGATTGGCTCTGACCGGCTGTGATTTTTTCCATGAAACTACTGACGCCGAATACGTGGCGCGTGCGAAGGATTATCAAGATAAAGGCGATCTGCGTAGCTCGATTATCGAGCTCAAGGGCGCACTTCAAAAAAATCCAAATAATGCAGAGGCTAGGCGGCTGCTCGGAGAGCTAAGCCTAATTGACGGAAACGGAGCGGCGGCGGAAAAGGAACTGCGCCGGGCGTTAGAGCTGGGAGTTGCAAGGGAGACTATTCTAATTCCCTTGCTCCAGGCATTATTGATTCAGGGGAAAAATGCAGAAGTTCTCAATGAGAGTGGGCCTGTTCCGGCGTTGTCTCTAGCAGATCAGGCCAAAATAGCCGCTTTACGCGGCAATGCCTGGCTCGCGCTGGAGGAGTTTCAGAAAGCTAAGGTTGAATATGAGAAAGGATTGGCAATAGACGAGAAATCTGCTTCTGCAAGGTTGGGTATGGCTCGGCTCGCTATTCGAGACAAAGACTTAGATCACGCCCTTAACCTAGTTGATGCCGCTTTGCAATCGGAATCAAATCTGGCAGATGCTTGGAGCCTGAAAGCTGAGTTGGAGCAAGCCAAACGCGAATTGGAAAAAGCCGAAGCAAGCTACAGCAAGGCCATCGAGCTGCGCCGTGCAAATGCTGCAGATCGAGCTAATCGCGCGCTTCTACGTATCGAACTCAAAAAGCTAGACGATGCAAAAAGTGACATCGAAGTTTTGAAGAACAATACGCCGAACTATTTCCTGGGGCATTATGCGGACGGCATTTTCAAATTAGACCAAAAGAAGTACCCCGAGGCTCAAGTTGCCTTCGAAGAGGCAGCTAAGCGTAACGAGAAATTCACCCCGATATTTTACTTTTTAGCAGCGACGCATCTCTATCAAAATCATTTGGCACAGGCGGACAAGGATCTATCGCGCTTCCTCGGTGTGTTTCCATCTTCTGCCAAAGCCACCCAATTAATGGCTTTGATTAAATTTCAAAAAAAGGACTTTGAAGCTGCGAGAACATTTCTTACTCCGGTAATGCAATCTATGCCGGAGGACGTGTTTACGTTAAAACTAATGGCAAATATTGAATTTGCGATGGGTGAGCGTGACAAGGGTTTGGAATATCTGAAAAAGGTTGTCGAGCTGGATCCGAAGTCGCCAATTTCCAAATTGGAGCTGGGTATCGGTTTATTTGACGCAGGATATGCTGACAAGGGAATGGAAATGTTGAAAACAGCTGTGGAGCTTGATCCGAACTTGATTCAGGCGGATGCCTATATGGCTCTTGTGCACTTGCAGGCCAAAGAATTCGAGAAAGCTCAAACGGTTATTGGGAGTTTAAAAAAGAAGATCCCAGAAAGCCCATTACCGCTTAATCTCGATGGCATGTTCTTCGTAATGAAGAATGATTTAGATAATGCAAAAAAAAGTTTTCACGAGGCCCTTAAGATTTCTCCAAAAGATCTTACTGCCTCTGATAGTTTGGCAAAGATCGCATTGCAGGAAAAAAAGCTCGATACTGCATTAGATCTTTATTCGCAAATTATAAAGGACCATCCTGAGCATATCTCAGCCTATCTTACCGCTGCCGAGCTTCAGGCGAATAAAGGTAATGCCGCCGAAACGGAGAGCTATTTAAAACTAGCAATCGAACGGAGCCCTCAAGCTCTAAGTCCCAGGGTTTTGCTGGCGAGATTTTATACTCGTCAAGGTAGACCAAAGCAGGCCGAGGTGATTTTGCAGCAGGTTCGTCAGGATTATTTTTCTAATCCAGAATTTCTTGAAGGACTTGTCGAGGCTCAATTGGAGGGCAATGAGGTTGCGGCGGCTTTAGATACGGCATCTGCTTTCGTGAAGGCAGTACCGGGTTCGGCGTTGGCACATTTCTCATTGGCGCGTGCTTACGAAGCCAACAACGACCTTGCAAAAATGCGTTCCGAGTTGAAAAAAACTCTCGAGATCGATCCTGGCTTTCCAAGTGCGCGCGTAGCTTTGGTGAAATTGTTGGCGACCGAAAAAAAACTGGTGGAAGCAGAAGCAAAGCTGAAGGCGCTGGAGAAAGACTTCCCCGACGGACCGGAGGTTTTCGCTCTGAGTGGGTGGTTTTCACTCCAGCAGGGAAAGCCGAGCGAGGCTATCAACGCCTATCAAAAGGCATTCGATCAGTCCCCCCATTCATCATATCTCCTGGCTTTGGCGAAAGCCCACTGGATCGCGGGGGAGCGTGAAAAGGCGATCAATACCTTACGAGACTGGGTGAAGCAAAACCCGAATTCCGGCTTGGTTCATTACACCCTGGCGGGAATGTATATGAGTCTGGGACGGAACGGTGATGCGGAAGATGAATTGAGAAGGGTTGTGGAAATCAATCCGGACAATCATATCGCGCTGAACGACCTTGCATGGCTCCTACGCCAGAAGAATCCGGATGCGGCTCTGGAATATGCCGAGAAGGCCGCATCGCTAAAGCCGAGGGCAGTGCCCGTGCTCGATACACTCGCTTTGATTCTATTGGACAAACACCAGAATCAGCGGGCGCTGGGTTTGCTGAAGGATGCAGTGGGGTTAGCGCCGAAGGATCCGACCATCCGATATCACTTGGCATTGGCCCAGGAGAACAATGGAGAGATCAGCAATGCCATAGAGACTTTGGAGCAACTTCTCAACGAGAAAGAGGCATTCCCCGAAAAGCGTGATGCCTCGGATTTGTTAAAAAGGCTCCGAAAGTGAATCCGTTAACTTCCCAATCTTGAGTGTCAGTTTTTTTTACATGTGCCAATAGTGTTGTTGATGAATCCCTGGGGTGTGGGAAATTAATTTAAAAATATCAATGACTTATTAGTTTTGGCTTGCTAGTTGCATTGGTTCAGTTGCGCGTTTTTGGCGTAATCGCCGTATAAAATTTCTGACAATAAGGTGAATGATCATGAACAAGTCTATGCAACTAAAACTTATCGGGGCAGGCATTCTTGCTGCCTTGGCGTCCGCCGGCGCCGAGGCGAATCAGTTCTGGGTCGACGTGGGAACAAATTATCTGGCAGGAGCCGGAAAGGTATGCGCGACCTGTACTGGCCTGAAGGACGAAGGATTATTTCGTTATGATTCTCGTACCGTCGTAAATACGGGTGCCGATAATGTCATCAGTGCTGGTGACACAATTGTCACCAACGGTGGATGGGATCAGACTAATTTTGGCACCGGCCAGTTCAGCCTTGCATCGAATCTCATCACTAACTTTGATCCCGCCTCAGCGAATAACGGCTACGGTCTTGATTTCGGTGACTGGGCTCTAGCGTTTAGCTTGGTGAATCTGACAGGGCAGGTCGCCGGTATCGATCCTGGTACGGGTCTTCCCATCGTGACATACAATTCCGGCGTGGTGGAATTCTTTCTTCTCAAGGACGCGGATGTAGATCCTGTCAACGGTCCCGATTGGGCCACAGCTGATGTTCACCACATTATGAACCTTAACGTGGAGTCGGGTGGCTTGGGCCCTGGGAACCTGGACATTCGCGGTTCGGTGGATTTCACGGGTATTTCCGATGCATTAAGAACAGCGTTTCACGTCGATGGGTTTACCTGTAACGGAAAGTCGAGTTTCTACGATGTTTGGCACGAATGTGGCGCCGGTGCGACCCCTCCCTTGGAGCTGAAGCTTGCGTGGATTTCCGATCAGAACACGAATCCTGGCGATGTGAATATTTCGCCCTCTGCTACGGAATGTCTCGTTACCGGTGACGGTGCTGGAACCCAATGTACGATTACGTCGAGTCACGATGGCAGTATCGTGTTCAATGTGCCGGAGCCTGGCTCTTTGGCCTTGCTCGGAGCGGGGCTTCTGGGGGCGGGTTTTTCAAGTCGGCGACGCGCTGCCGCCGCCTAATGCCGCTTAGCTTCGGCTAATTGGAATAGCTTGATTGGTTGCGGAAGGATGGCAGATCGAGCAGCTATCCTTCCGCAATCGTTTTTGTCTTATCATGACAGCACTGCGCCCACACTCTTCTAACTAAGCTCCTCGTAACAGTCGCTTAATTCGCCAGAACATATATTTCTGTAGTGGATTTCGGTTTCCTAGCGGGCGCCAAGTCTTAACGAGGCTGTTGCGGTACCCGTCGAAATGCAACCCGTAGGGGGCATGTATCACCTTGCCTCTTCCAAGCAAAATCTTGATTGCCTGAGCACAAGCCACGCCGGCGGCGAGTTCTATGCCGATGCAAGTTGATGGAACCTTCTGCTTTAAGATGTTCACTCCCGATTTTGTGACCAGGTAATGGCGCTGCTGCATGGAGGGTGACACGCCGACTATGAAGCGGATGATTTGATCTTCGAGGCTCAGTCCCTCCAGGCAGAAATACTCTTCAAAACTCATTTTTCCGGGAAGAAAAACCAGAAATGCTGTCCCCATGCCCATCGGGGCCGCGGTGATGGCGGGAATGCCCAAGTCGTAACAGCGTTGGAATACCTTTCGGCGGATATCCACGGCGAAAATATCCAGGCTGTCCATGTAAAGGTCGACCCCATCGAGAAACTCATCCACGTTATTTAGATCGATGCCATGTTCGAAAGTACGGAGACCCAGTTCAGGATTGATATCGAGCACCGTTCTTCTCATCACGTTCAGCTTTGCCTGGTCGAGCGTCGATATCGCAGCGCCGTATTGTCGATTGAAATTTGGAAGCTGAAACGTATCGAGATCTGCAATGTTAAATTTTCCGACCCCTAGCCTCGTTAGGGTAATCAAATGGCTTCCGCCAACTCCCCCAAGGCCGCCAACGGCGACTCTCTTGTCATGGAGTATGGTTTGTTCCTCCTCGGTAACCCACCCAATGTTGCGAATAAATGCTTCGTTATAGCTGAACGGCTGCATTATCGACTTGCTCCAGTGTTAAAGAACGATTTCGAGGGTGGGGATATGGCTTTTCTCTCAGCGCAATGCATTACTGCATTTTGTCCATAGCGTCGGCGGAGAAATCGCTATCCTTAATTTCAGGGGACTTGAAGTTGAAGTTTTCCCACAAAAGAACGGTTTTCTTGCCGTTAACATGGTTGCTCATCGTGAGTTCGCCCGAGCGCCAGTATTTGTCTAAATATTTCTTATATCGTTTAAGTGTCAAGGTCTTGGTTTTAGTGCCAGCTTTGTCGTAGTACTCGATTTGCCAGGGAATGTAATGCTCCTGATCTATCCAGACGATTTGTTTGCTGTACAGCGAGTATGGGTCGTTAGGGGTGCGTTCCACTACAAAAGACGGTCGATTTTCGTGAGCTTCTTCACGAAGAAAAAGATAACTGTACTTTTCTATAACCGGGGTACTCATATCCTCGTAAGAAAATTCGCTCCCCATAAACAAGCCGCCCTTAGTGGATGATGCGATCCGCTTGACGCGTTTTAGCGCCGGCAAATAGATCCATTGATCGTCGTCGCGTAACTTATGGGCAATATTAAGAAAGACTGTATTCTTGACATCCGGCGGGCTGTCGAAGATCAAGAGCGATTTGTCTCCGTCTTCGAGTATCTCAAGAGCCTTCGACCGAATTTGTCGGGTGGTCGTTTCGCCGTGTTTATTGAACAGCGTCATAGTCAGGTCCGCTGTAGCATTTTGCCAACCTTCGTCGCGACGCTCCATCTCTCGGACTATTCGGAACCCTTTTTGCGCTGGATCTTCATCGGCTAAAGCTGAATCGTTGATATTGAAAGATATAAACAGCACCGAAGCCCAGAATGTTAACCAGTGATTGCATCGGTTTGCTTTAATTCGCACGATTGTTCTCTCGCGTTGACGTTTTAAAAAGTAAGAGCGACGGCAATAAAAAGAGATCGCCGAGCAGTGCAAAAACGATGGTTATTGCAGTCAGGAGGCCCATCTGAGCATTGAGCTCAAACGCTGAGAGCATAAGTATCCCGAACCCAACTGCAAGAACTGCGGTGCTCACGGCCATAGCCTTACCTACGTGCTGGAGCGTGTACCGAATGGCCTCAGGTGGTGATGCCCTTAGATTGCGTCGCGCATAAGTATAGTTAGTCAAAAAATGCACGGTGTCGTCGACGACAATGCCGAGAGTCATATTAGTAACTACAGATAACCCCATATTGATCTTGCCGTTGATTAATGCCCAAAAACCGAACGCCATAACAGCCGGAATAGCATTTGGCAGCAAGCTTAAAAAACCTAATCCAAACGACCGAAGTACAACCATAAGAATAGCCGCGATAACAACAAATTCTATGACCGTGCCCTCAATCATGCTTTGGATATTGGTATGGCCTATATGAGCAAACATGATTGGAGGGCTTGTTGCTTCTGCTCTCATGTAAGGCGGAGCATGGCTCCCCAGCCATTCCGCTGCTCGCCTCTCAAGATCCAGTATCTCATTGCTAGATAGGTGTTTAACCACAACCGTAAAGCGGGAGGCCGATTTGTCGATGTTGATTCGATCATTGAGCTCGAGCCCGGGGGGCAAAGACATCTCATAGAGTAATAGGTATTGAGCGGCAAGTTCCTTGCTGTCCGGTAATCGATACCAAGCAGGATCGTCGCCGTGCATGTTCTTATTTAAGCGCTTATGCAAATCGGCAATGCTGTCGACATGTAATGTTTCCGGCTGCTGCTCGAACCACTGCCCAAATTGGTTGATCGTCTGCAAGTATCCGGGATCATTGATTCCTCCCGCTCCGTTCGCTCGAATGGAGAACTCGAGAGGATAAAGCCCAGTAAGATTTGTGGTGGTGTACTCCCAATTTTGGCGAAATTCCGTCTGGCTGGAAAAGTATTTGATCATGTCGTCATCCAGCACGTTAGTTGGAATAAACGAACCAAGAACGACGATTGTAGGGCACAGCAAGAAAGCTAAAATTTTTCGATGCCGAATCAGAAAATCAGCAAGCACTGAGGAAGCGCCATGATCATCTGACGTTTTTTCATTGTTTCCAGACTTGATTGGCAAGACAGCGATAAGCGCCGGAAGGAAAAAAACACTCAGAGCAAAAGCCATAACAACGCCAATCGCGACTATGTTTCCTAAATCACGAAACGGAGGCGAGTCGCTGAAATTGAGGCTGAGAAAGCCGATTGCTGTAGTCAGCGTTGTCAGAAAAATGGGTCTAAGGGTCTGCCGAAGCGCTTCAACAATTGCATGAAAACGAGCGCGCCGCGGATTGCGTGTGGCGTTGGTGACCCGAAGACAATTTAAAAAATCTACGAGGATGTGGACCGAATCGGCTACCGCGACGGTGAGTAAGACATTCGGAGCTATTGCCGATGCGGGAGAAATCACAAAGCCCAGCCAGCCTGCAATTCCCATGGTTCCAGTTACCGTAAGACCAATTATCGTTAATGCTGCTAAAGTAGTAAGTGCTGATCTTAGTAGTATCCAAAGCGTCAATGTGATCAGCAAAAATATTATGGGACTCAAGGTTGCTGTGTCGCGATTCGACGCCTCCGTAAATGCGTTACTCATCACGACGCCGCCGGTGAGTCGTACCTCTAGATCCGGATTCGACCGCATTAATTCGGACTTGATCTTTTCCGCATGCTCGATGATATCTGGAATTTCTTTTTGCCTATCGATGCCCGGCAGGTGGAATGTCGCAAACACGCCAGCAACAGTACCGATCGAGTTTACTAAACGCCCTTTCAGTTGGTGTTCAGATAGCGCAATCTGTTGAATGGCTTCGATCTGTGCATCACTCAGGGTTTGCGGTTTTCTAAATAAATCCGAAACAACCAATTCATCGTCTCGGGAACGGCTAAACTGAAAGTTCTGCAGAGAATCCACGCGTTGCACATAAGGAATTTTCCAGGACTCCTGGGTTAGCCATTCGATACTGGCAAGTGTTTCTCTAGAAAATACTTTGCCATCCTTGGGCGTCAATACGAAAACCAGAGGATCATCATCGGAGTAGATGCTGTGCAATTCCTCGAGCGCCTGAAGTTTAGAATCACTTTTGTCGAAGAAGATGCGATAGTCATTGCTAAACTTGAGCGATTTAAGTCCGGCTGTAAGGATCGCAATAGAAAGAATGCTAATAACCAATACCCACCATCTTTTGGCGAGCAGCCAGCTGCTATAAATTTCAAAGATTTGCCGAGGATGGGTTTCTTTGCTCATACAAATATAGAAATTATTGTTTCATAAAACAGATTAATGATCCTGCTCAAAAATATTTTTCTAGCTCTAACATAAAGTAGTTTTCCTTTCGAAACAGATAGGCGAAATCATCGGTTGCGATATTTGAGAAGCCACGAGCCTCAAAATTCAATTTCCAAGAATCACCAATTCTGCGGCTTGCCTCAATGCTGTAAGTAATGGTTCCAAACGTAGTATCAACCAACAGCCCGGCTAGTAACTCTGTGTTTTGTGTATCGTTGAAGCCAAGGCGTGATCCTAGATAGAGGTCATGTTCAAAGGGAGTTGTTAGATTTCGTCTTTGACGCCCATCATATAGGTATTCCATAAGAAGCCCGAGGTCGGTGCCGGTATTTGCCAAACCGCTGATGGTGTACTCAAGACCAGCAGTAAGCTGCTCAAACCGCGGTCCTTGTCCGCTACGCGTGAAGGCCTCTAGCTTCCAGAGCCAGCTTCCATGAGCCCAGGCAAGGTCTAAGCTGGTCTGATCTATCACGTCATAGACTGGCGTCAGTCCCGTCGGTTGCCCGAATCTGTCTATTTTCGCCCTCCAAACGGGCTCTCGCGTAGTGCCGTGAAAATGGGCAAGGCCAATATCCAATTGTCCAAAGGTATTGGACCACCTTGCTGCAAAGTCAGGATGATGGGTACTTGCTGTTCCGTTATATTCCGGAGCATTCTGAATAACGGGTACCGGAGGGCGAATTCGTCCAAATTTGCCTGGATATGTTCGGGGCCTTGAAAATGGCAAGTAAAAAAGATGGAAGGCGCCAAATTTCGAGGCATATTCGAGATTTAGCATGGGTTGGCCTAATTTCTCTTCTCCATCTGGATTTTCAACCAGGTCAGACTGGTTGATAATGTCAACTGTGTGTCGGGATTCGGTTACTCCCCAAAAAACTCGTCCTATTCCCAACCTTACAGTCATATCTGAAAAATTCTGCGACAGCAGAAACTCTCGAATATCATAATGTGACCGTTTACGATCGTGTTGATCAATTCGCGCGAAAGGAGTTAAATTGAATTGCCCTTTCCCGTGATCCCAACTTAATTTGAGTTGTGGTTCAATGAGTGCAGAAAGATTATGTTTGTAATCTTGGAACTCTTGAAGTCCATAGTCTTGAAAGAAACGATATTCTGCTGCTATTCTGCCGGATAGGAATACTCTTCCAGTTTCTGTGAATGTGGTACGCTCCTTCGGCTCCGGGGCTGCACTTGATGAATTGCCATGAATATCCTGTGGAATCTTATTGGTTTTTGGCTCGTCAGATTCAAATAGAGGGCTTGCGGAGCCAGTGGCGCTGGTTGATCTATTTCCTGAATCTGCTAATCGTTTATAGTTCTCACTATCTATAGCTGAAGAAGACTCTGGAAATCCGTCATTTCCCATTTGCAATTGCGTTAAATTCGATTTTGTATTAATGAACGGATTCCAATTTTCTTGGATGTTAGGTAAATAAGAGTCCTTGCAAACTCCTTCGAAGCTTAAAAAGAAGAATATAATTAGAGAATAAAAATAATCAGATTTCATGATGCGAGTGGCATGGAAAACTCTTCTCGACAGCGATCAAGAATGCGCTGCTCATGAAGAATAGCTGATCATGAATGTGAAGCAAAATTTGGCGCAGTCAGTTGACAAATATGCTCGCGGCGGATGACTCGATGAGTTTAGTCTATTATTAGGGTTATCGGTTTTTTCTGGAAATCAGCCATGACTGACAACTGGTCCGACATTTTTAGCCGTTATTTTGAAGTCAGGCGGGCGAATACGGTCGAGCTTATCGACGAAGTTATGGCTTTAAGATTTCAGGTATATTGTATGGAGCATCCTTTCGAGGATGCCGCATCCTTTCCAGACGGTATGGAAAGAGACCAATTTGATTCGAGATCGGTTCATTCTTTGATCCGGCATCTAAGTTCTGGAGCGACGGTAGCAGCAGTAAGACTGGTTCTTGCCGATAGGCAAAATCCGCAAAATAGATTTCCTATTGAAGGTCATTGTTCATTCGCGCCAGAAGTTGACTCAAGCATTTTGCTTAACTTTGAGCGTACGCAGATAGCCGAAATTTCTCGTTTTGCTGTATCAAAGCAATTTCGCCGCCGCTTGGGGGAAGCCGAGACTAGCCATGGTATTGCGGAGCAAAAAGCTACTTCGGGCGACCTGGATGAGCGGCGACTCATTCCTCACATTACACTTGGGCTGTTCCAGGCTATAGTTCGAATGAGTGCTCAGCATGATATCAAGCTCTGGTATGCGGTTATGGAACTGCAGCTTGTCAGATTGCTTAAGCGGTTTGGAATTCACTTTAAACAAATAGGTGAACCAGTGAATTATCATGGTTTAAGGGTTCCCTGCATTGGTCCAGTGGATGAAGTGATGTCCGGCATCAAACGCGACTGCCCATCGGTATGGGAGTTCATCACCCAGAAAGGTACGCTGTGGCCATATTGAGAAAAAATTTCGCGCTGGTAAGGTGTTCGAGTCCGGTTTGAACCGCGGCGCTAGCTTGACGTCTTTCGTTAGAAATATCGGTCTAAAGCACTCGATGCTTCCCCCGCTAAACTCGACCAGAAATCGCTCATTGTTCTCAGGACTCCAGCTAGTGTCCTGTCCCATTAATTCGCTGACATAGTCGTTGAAGTTTGGCCAGGATGGAATCGGCCGTGGCGGTCCAGACGAAGGGGCGGCAGGACTGGTTGTAATGGGAGATGAAGTGGTTGATGTTGCTGACCAGTTCCCGAACACTGGCAAACGAGCCCCGCCGGATGGCCTTATCGGTGATGAGGGCGAAAAAGCGCTCGACCTGGTTGAGCCAGCTGGCG